>Ga0265301_10004439_pt1 | contig 14153 bp, 11 predicted proteins | sample AusTroGonzalo_MG_2_FD_193488 | JGI IMG/M metagenome (GOLD analysis project Ga0265301, IMG submission 193488) | Bovine rumen microbial communities from tropical cattle in Woodstock, Queensland, Australia - Gonzalo_04 | ecosystem: Host-associated > Mammals > Digestive system > Stomach > Rumen ...
CTACGATGGTATAGCCCATGCCGATAAAGATTTCCTTGACCTCCTGCAGCACCTTGTTCATCGGGTGCTGATGTCCCATTTCGACGGGCTTGCCGGGAATGGTCACATCGACCGCCTCCGCCTCCAGCCGTGCTTCCAGCGCGGCGGCTTCCAGCTCGGCTTTGCGCGCTTCGAGCTTCTTTTCCAGCTCCGCGCGGACAGCGTTTGCCAGCTGCCCCATGACGGGGCGCTCCTCGGCGGACAGCTTACCCATCTGCTTGAGCACGGCGGTCAGCTCGCCCTTCTTGCCGAGCACGCCGACGCGCACCGCCTCCAGCGCGTCAGATACGGACGCGTTCTGAATGGCGGCAAGCGCAGACGCCTTGATTTTTTCCAGTTGCTCTCTCATATCGTTTCTCCTTTTTCGGTAAAATCTCAAAAAAATATGCCCTCCGTCCGATTGGGGACGAAAGACATGCTTCCGCGGTACCACCCGCAATTCGCCGCTGACACGGCGCACTCAGACCCTTAACGGAGCGACCCGTCCGCGCTTCATAGGATTTCGACGCGGCAGCTCACGGGGGAAAGCCGAACTGTTCACAGCAGACGCTTGCAGCAACCGCGTCCTCTCTGAAGCTGCGCCGAACAGGCGACGACCCGATCATAGCCTTTTTTGTTGCGTCGCTATTTTAACACACATAAACCGAATATGCAAGCAAAGATTTGACTATTTTTCTTTTCGGGATATAATAGAATCTGAAGAAAGGGGAGATCGCTATGGCGACGGTGCGGCTGCGGGCGAAATACCGCTGCGTCAACGAAGAAACGATAGAACAATGGCTGCCTAAGCGTCCGGTCAACACGCATAAGGGCGATTACGGCAGACTGCTTCTGCTCTGCGGCGCGGTCGGCTTTACCGGCGCGCCGGCGCTCGCGGCGAAGGCGGCGGTGCGGACGGGCGCGGGACTGGTATCCGTCGGCGTACCGGAGGGCGTTTATCCGATCGTTGCCTCCAAGCTGACCGAGCCGATGGTGTTTCCCTTGCCTGAGGAAAACGGTATGCTGTCCGGACAAGCCGTTCCCGCCGTTTTGGAGCGCTTAAAGAAGGCGGACGCCTGCCTGATCGGCTGCGGTCTTGGGCAGAGTGAAGGCACGGCGTCGGTCGTACGGGCGGTCTTGGAGCATGCGACTTGTCCGGTCGTGCTCGACGCCGATGGCATAAACGTGCTGGACGGGCATATAGATTTACTGCGCGGCGCGGCATGTCCGGTTATCCTGACGCCGCACGAGGGCGAATTTCTGCGTTTGGGCGGCAGCTTGGAAAACGGCAGGGTATCCGGCGTCGTCAGTCTCTGCCGACAGACCGGCGCGACCGTCCTGCTCAAGGGGCACAGAACGCTGATCTGCGGCGACGACGGTCTGTATATCAACCGCTGCGGCAATCCCGGCATGGCGACCGGCGGCAGCGGCGACGTGCTGGCGGGTATTGTGGTTTCTCTGCTCGGTCAGGGACTCAATCCGACGCAGGCGGCTGCGGCGGCGGCGTGGCTGCACGGAAAAGCGGGCGACCTGTGCGCAAGAGAGCTCGGACAGTACGGCATGCTGCCGACCGACCTTTTAAAACGCCTTCCGCGACTATTGCAATAGGGATGTGACACGGCTTGCGGCGATGGTTTGCCGTACTGACGATATGTGCGCTGCTGCTCTGCGGCTGCGCAGGGGAAGAAGACGTGCTGGAACCCGCGATTGGGTTTCGCGCGGCGCTCCTGCAGGCGGGCGGATGCTCGTTTCACGCGAAGATCGAGGCGGATTTCGGCGACACGGTCGAGCACTTTGCCGTTGACTGCGATTATGACGCGGACGGTACGGCGAAGCTGACCCTCACGGAGCCGGAAACGCTTGCGGGGATTACGGCAAGCGTCACGGAGCGCGGCGGAAGGATCACCTACGACGGCATGTCGGTGGATTTCGGACTGCTGGCAAACGGCAACGTCAGTCCCGCCGCCGCGCCCGCGCTGACGGCGCTTTGCTGGTGCGGGGAGTATATCTCAGCGGCGGGCTGGGAGGAGGACCTCTACCGCGTGACCTATGAGAAGGATTTTGACGAAAAACGTCTGCACATCGACACATACTTCAAAAATGACCTACCAATTCTTGCCGAAGTATGTTATAATCATCAAAGGGTTTTGAAGCTGGAGATTTCCGATTTTTCATATCATTGAAGGACATGAGCAGATGGAATACTTAAAGAGAACGTGGGCGGATATTTCGCTCGACAATCTGAATCATAACTATAAAGCGCTGCGGGCGAAGATTCCGTCCGGTTGCCGCTTTCTCGGCGTCGTCAAGGCGGACGCCTACGGTCACGGCGCGGTGCCGATCAGCCGTCATCTGACGGAGCTCGGCGCGGAATACCTTGCCGTATCGAACATCGAGGAGGCGGCGCAGCTCCGTTACGGCGGCATCCGCGGTCCGATCCTGATTCTTGGCTATACGCCCGTTAAATTTGCGGAGGACCTGTCCAAGATGGGACTGCGGCAGGAGGTGCACAGTCTGGAATACGCCCGCAGTCTGAACGAGCAGCTCAAGGGACTGCGCCGCAAGCTCCACGTACACATCAAGCTCGACACCGGCATGTCGCGCCTCGGATTCTTTGCCTACGACCATCCGCAGACGCTCGACGAGATCAAAGAGGTCGCGGGAATGGAAAACCTGCATATCGAGGGTGTTTTCACCCATTTTCCGGTCGCCGATTCCATTGACGGCGCGGACGCAAACTTCACGCATACGCAGTTTGAGCGCTTCACGGCGATGCTTTCCGCACTGGACGGCGCGGGCGTCAAGCCGGAGATCAGACACTGCTGCAACAGCGGCGCGAGCATCCTGTATCCGCAGTACGCGATGGACATGATCCGTCCCGGTATCGCTACCTACGGCGTGCTGCCCTCCGGCGATCTGCGCGGGATGATCGACCTGAAGCCCGTCATGTCGCTGCGCTCGACGATCTTCCAGATCCGCGATTTCGAGCCGAATATCACGGTCAGCTACGGCAGGACCTACACGACAGAGCAGCCGGAACGAATCGCCGTGGTAGGCATCGGCTACGCGGACGGTCTGCCGCGCAGCTTCTCGAACAACATTTCTTTTCTGCTGCACGGACAGCGCGTGCCGCAGATCGGCAGAATCTGTATGGATATGTGCATGATCGACGTTTCTAAGGCGCCGGAGGCGAAGGTCGGCGACGTCGTTACGGTTTTTGGCGAGGACGGAAACGACGCGATCGAGGTCGATTCGCTTTCCTGCCGACTGAACACGATCCCCTACGAGATCCTCTGCGGGATCAACAAGAGAATCCCGCGAATATACATGGACGGTGAGAATCAGACCGAAATCCTGCAATATATTGTCTAAACCTGCATAGAATGAAGCGGAGTTCCGCTGAATATTTTTTGCTTCTGCGTGGGAGAATAAGGTTACCGGGTTACATAGAATGAGATGTAGCCCGGAGACAAATTACGGAGCGTGAAGCAAATGGATACAACCGTAAAGAGAGGCGACATCTTCTATGCGGATCTGAGCCCGGTGGTCGGCAGCGAGCAAGGAGGAACAAGACCCGTTCTGATCGTACAGAACGATACCGGCAACAAGCATTCGCCGACGGTCATCGCGGCAGCGATCACCAGTCAGACCAACAAGGCAAAGCTCCCGACGCATATCGAGCTGTCCGGGCGGAGCGTCGGTCTGACCAAGGATTCCGTGGTGCTGCTGGAACAGATTCGCACCATCGACAAGCGCCGTCTGCGCGAGCATATGGGGCGGCTCGATGATGGAATGATGAGCCGGATCGACGAGGCGATCGCGGTCAGCTTCGGCTTACCGAAGGCATAACTTCCGATCCCTCTCGCATAATCTGTGCGGGAGGGATTACTGCTATGGAACTTACGGTTTTTGAGGGAGAGCGGCAGATCGGCTCGCTCCAAGTTGAATCGGACGGCTTATTTTATGCGATTACCTGCAATATAGCGCAAAGCGGGGAACCAATCCGCCGCGTTTTCGTCGGACAGAAGTGGAGATCGGAATACCTCGGCATTCCCGATGCGTCGGGAACGCTGCATGCGCGCCTTCCGAAAAAACGCCTGCCGGACGGAATTGCCTTTGCCGTTGCGGCGCGTATCCCGCGCGGGGCGTGGCGCCCGTGGCGCGGGGAGGCGGACGGCGTTCCCATCGCCGAAGCGCTGATCAAGCCTTCGGCAGACGGAATCGACCTGCTCCTGCCGCCGCGGGAGGCGGCGAAGCTGCCGGCATGGGCGCAGTACATGCAGGCGGAGACGGCGTTCGGTGAAGAGCTGATGCTGCTCCGGCTGCTGCCGGACGGAAGTCTCCCGAAGAAAAACAAAGATACAGGAGAGAAGAAAGATGAAGAGAATCCTTGCGACGGTATTGACGATAGCATGTCTGCTGACGATGTTTCCCGTGACGGCGTCGGCGACGAAGGGCGGGAAGCTGATCGCGCTGACCTTTGACGACGGTCCGAGCTACTACACGCTGCTGCTGCTGGAGGGCCTGAAGGCGCGCGGCGCGAAGGCGACCTTCTTCGTTCTCGGCGAGATGGCGGCGTCCAATCCGGACCTCGTGCGCCGCGAATTCCGCGAAGGGCACCAGGTCGCGCAGCATACATACAACCATGTGCAGCTCACCGCGAAAACGGACGACGAGATCCGCTCGCAGCTTTCCAGAACGGACGCGCTTTTGAACAGCATCCTCGGCAAGGAATTCAAGTATGATCTGCGCCCGCCCTACGGCGATTATAATACCAGAGTGCTGTCCGTGATCGGCAGACCGGCGTTTAACTGGTCGATCGATCCGGTCGACTGGCGCGATCGGAACGCGGATACCGTGTGCAACCGCATCGTGAACGCCGCCTTTGACGGCGCGATCATCCTCGTCCACGATATTCACGGCACGACAATTCCCGGCGCGCTGCGGGCAATCGACATCCTGCAGGCGCAGGGCTATGAATTTGTGACCGTCAAGGAGCTTTTCCGCCGCCGCGGCGTGCCGCTCTACGACGGGAATCTCTACGTCTCCTGCAAGCCGAACGGTACGGATCTCGGGCCGGTCGCCGTGCCGACGCTCGTGGAAAAGGATGTCTACGGCGGCAAGCAGATCACGCTGACGGCACAGAGCGGCACGATGATTTATTATTCCACGGACGGCGCTGAGCCCGCGGAGAAGGGAACGCTCTATACGGAGCCCTTTACCGCAGCCCCCGGACAGACGATAACGTACTGTGCTGCTTACGACATAAACGGAAGCCGCAGCGATACCGAACGCGTCACCATTACCGGAAATCCGGCGATTGAGCCGACACTGAAGGTTGAAGACGGTATGTTCGTGTTTGAAAACCCGAATCCGAACACCGATATTTATTACACAACGGACGGCTCTGAACCGACAGTAAACAGCACGAAGTACACGGAGCCCTTTGCCTGCTACAGAGGAAGAATCGCCTTCCGTGTGATGGGCATGGGCATCGGCACCGCGCCGAAGACCTACTACGTCTCCGAAAACGGCACGCTGTTCGTGGACGTAAAGCCGGACGACTGGTTCTTTGAGGAGATCGACTTCGCGGCGGTGAACGGACTGCTGAACGGCACCGCGCCGCACGTCTTCGAGCCGAACACCGGCCTGACGCGCGCGATGTTCGTGACAATGCTCTGCCGGATGTTTGAAGGGAAGGATATGACCGAGGAGATCTGCGAACTTGCTTTCACGGACGTCGAAGACGGGCTGTGGTACGAGGACGCGGTCTACTGGGCAGCGCACAACAGCATCGTCAACGGCTACGAGGACGCCACGTTCCGTCCGAATACGCGCATCACGCGCGAGGAAATGTGCGCCATTCTGGACCGCCTGCTGCTCGCGCTCGGACAGGAGATCGAACCGGCGGAACTGACCTTTGACGACACAGACAAAATCAGCGAGTGGGCGCTGGGCAGCGTGGCGCGTCTCGTGCAGACGGGAATCATCCGCGGGCAGGGGAACAACCGCTTCGCGCCAAAGAGCACGGCAACGCGCGCCGAGGCAGCCGCCGTCCTGCATCGGCTGGACGCGCTGCTGGGGGATTAAGACAATACGAAAACAGCGGATACGCGCTTGCGTATCCGCTGTTTTCTGTGCTTTTAGTTTTCCGGAACGACGGTGAAGTTCTCGGGCAGAACGCTGATGACGTGGCTCCAGCCCTCGGTCACGACAACGCCGAGAAGCTGCACGCGGGTGTAGTCCACAGGATAGTCCGCATCGGACCAGCCCTCTACGACGACTGTCACACCGACGCCGGCGCCGTCTGTACGTTCCATAATGCTGTAATTTGAACCGAGCTTTTCAAGGGTACCGTCAATCTTGACAACAGCGCCTTCTGCCTCGAAGTTGCCGAGCTTCTGCTGGAAGGTCTGCATTCCGTCTATGTCGCCGAACGCGATTTCATAGTCGACCTTGCTCAGATCGGCGGCGGGGGAGGCGGGCGCTTCCGTCGGCACGTCGACCGCGGGAGCATCGGTGGTATCTGGCTGTTCCGTCTTGCCGCCGCAGGCAACGAGAGAGAGCATCAGCACGAGCGACAGGATCACAGCGATCCATTTCTTCATAAGAATCCTTCCTTTCTTCCACGGCGGCGTATCGCACGCCGGTAGTTACCCGTATTATAGCGATAATTCCGGAATAGTCAAGTCGGAATTTGAAACGCGGCAAAAGGGAAGAAAAGAAATGTCCGGCATCCTCTCCAGTGGCGACAAGTGCCAAAGGTGGATGCCGGACGTTGGTGCGGCAGCACACTCTGGGAGATTGAGCGCTAGTTGCCCAACTGCCATAAGCAATACTGCATATATCAAGTATGGCTGATGTCGCTCAGGCTGCAATTGCCGTCAGGTCAACCATCACTTGACTACAAATGATTATTTCAGCGACTCCGCAACAGCGACCGCGACCGCGACCGTAGCGCCGACCATCGGAGAGCAATGCGGAGCATTGCGGATGGGAATAAAAAGCGACCTGCCGGTGGCAGGTCGCCACGTTACGACGGAAAAGGGGAAAGCGAATGCTTGCTTATTTCAGCGATTCCGCGACTGCAACCGCGACCGCGACCGTAGCTCCGACCATCGGATTGTTGCCCATGCCGAGGAAGCCCATCATCTCGACGTGCGCCGGGACGGAGGAGGAGCCTGCGAACTGGGCGTCGGAGTGCATACGGCCCATGGTGTCGGTCATGCCGTAGGAAGCGGGACCTGCCGCCATATTGTCCGGATGGAGGGTACGGCCCGTGCCGCCGCCGGAGGCGACGGAGAAGTACTTCTTGCCCTGCTCGACGCATTCCTTCTTATAGGTGCCTGCGACGGGGTGCTGGAAGCGGGTGGGGTTGGTGGAGTTGCCGGTGATGGAGACGTCGACGCCTTCCTTGTGCATAATGGCAACGCCCTCGCGGACGTCGTCCGCGCCGTAGCAGCGGACGTTGGCGCGCTCGCCTTCGGAGTAGCGGATCTCACGGACGATCTTCAGTTCGCCGGTGTAGTAGTCGAACTGGGTCTGCACGTAGGTGAAGCCGTTGATGCGGGAGATGATCTGCGCGGCGTCCTTGCCCAGACCGTTCAGGATAACGCGCAGCGGGGTCTTGCGCGCCTTGTTGGCGTTGCGGACGATGCCGATCGCGCCTTCCGCGGCGGCGAAGGATTCGTGACCCGCGAGGAAGGCGAAGCACTTGGACTCTTCGCTCAGAAGCATTGCGCCGAGGTTGCCGTGACCGATACCGACCTTGCGATCGTCGGCGACGGAGCCGTCGATGCAGAACGCCTGCAGACCTTCGCCGATCTTCTTTGCGGCTTCGGCGGCGGAGGTGACGCCGGATTTCAACGCAATCGCCGCGCCGACGGTGTACGCCCAGCAGGCGTTCTCAAAGCAGATGGGCTGAATGCCCTTGACGATCTCATAGGGGTCGAAGCCCTTTGCCTTGCAGATTTCGCGGCATTCCTCGACGGAGCCGATGCCATACTGTGCGAGGACGCCGTTGATCTTGCCGATTCTTCTTTCGTAGCTTTCAAACAGTGCCATAATGTCGTCCTCCTTATTCGTGGCGCGGGTCGATGTACTTGGCCGCGCTGTCCCATTGACCGTAGTGACCGGTGGCTTTCTTCACGGCTTCGTTGGCGTCCATGCCCGCCTTGATGTTCTCCATCATGGGACCGAACTTCACAAACTCGTAGCCGATGATCTCGTTGTCTGCGTTGAGTGCCATCTTGGTAATGTAGCCCTCGGTGAGCTGGAGGTAACGCGGACCCTTCAGTTTGGTGGCGAAGGTGGTGCCGACCTGACCGGTCAGACCCTTGCCGAGGTCCTCCAGAGAAGCGCCGACCGCCAGACCGTTCTCGGAGAACGCGCTCTGGGTGCGACCGTAGACGATCTGGAGGAACAGCTCGCGCATCGCGGTATTGATCGCGTCGCATACGAGGTCGGTGTTCAGCGCCTCCAGAATGGTCTTGCCGATCAGGATCTCGGAAGCCATCGCCGCGGAATGCGTCATGCCGGTGCAGCCGATCGTTTCGACGAGCGCTTCCTCAATAACGCCCTCCTTGACGTTCAGCGTCAGCTTGCAGGCGCCCTGCTGCGGCGCGCACCAGCCGATGCCGTGGGTGAAGCCGGAAATGTCGCTGAGCTGCTTGGCCTGTACCCATTTGCCCTCTTCGGGAATGGGCGCCGGTCCGTGATATGCGCCCTTTGCAACCGGACACATACGCTCTACTTCTGTTGTGTAAATCATTGCATAATATCCTTTCCGCTGCGTTCGTTCGGAACGCAAAAATTTTTCAAATTAATTCCGACCGGCAACTGCCGATTTCTCGAAAAATAATTACCAAGAATTTGTAATGCTATGCTATCTTTGCTGATATTTCTGAAAACAGATCAGCGAGTTTATTAAAGTCAGCAGCATTGTCATACTGTGATACTGCGGCTTTGATTTTCTCGATCAACTGATCAGTTTCCTTTTTGCTGCAAGTATTGTTATACTCGCACGAAACGCAGTCATTCATTTGACAATTGAGCATGAACCTGTCAAACGGTGTGTCTGCGACCGAATAACCATCCAGTGCGTCTTGCAGGATCGTTTCCTCATAAAAAGTGCTCAGATCCCTTTTCGCATCTTCAAGCGTTAATCCATTCAGCAAGAACTCAAAAATCATACAAACGCACGAAAGATAGTTATAACAGTATCCGGATGAAAGCGGAATTGCAGCTCTGGTAATCGAAATTGCTCTGTTAATATCTTTCTTCCACTCCAGCTTCGCAAAAATCAGCTGTCCTAAAAGTGCGTTCTTTTGGTTATTGTTTCCTGTAATATCCCGTCCTGTCAAAGTTGCGATATTGACTGCGATCCTTCCGTAATCCTGAACCTGATTGTTCAACAAGCAACGGTACTCCTCCAGCTCGTCTGGCTTCATGCTGTTCAGCATGTATGGAGCAAGCTGATACTTGTCAAGGAGCTTTGCAACGGGAATCCTGCTGAATAGGTTCAACTGGAAAAGTTCGCTGAATCCGGGAACGATCAGGCGAACTGATGTGAAACCAAGGTGTGAAGTGCTTCGAACAAGCAGATGGTGCCCGCGTTCTTTTAGACCGCGCAAGATCTGCGCCAGCAGTTCTTTGTTCGAAAGCATAGACCGGTCTTCAAACGGCTTGAACGGATAAGACGGTTCACCGGAAAAGAATGATATGGAATACTTTCCGCTGCATTTTGATAATGTGGTAAAGAGTTCTCCGGGGGTTATGTTCTTATAGCTGCCAATGGATAATTCATTCTTTTCCGTGACACTCTTTATTGTTCTGCCCTGGAACATTTCTGTCAAGCAGCGTTCAAGAGCAATTTCAAATACGGGATGTGCTCCCATGTGTACATGATAAGAATGCGTTTTTTTGTCGATCGCTACCGCGGCAATCAGCGGAAAACCTTCTTCTAAAGAGCAATCCTTGATCTGTAATTCCAAACCGTATGCCCTGATGTGCTGAATGATCTGATATGCTTTGGAAAAGCCTTGTAAATATGTATCCGGGATATCCGGAGGAGTAATAGAGCCAAATAAGAACCTGAGAAGATTTTTACGCTCGACTAATTCACTGAAGCCCTGAACGCATGCTTCTTCAAACGTATTACCCGCCGCCAATCCGTTTGTTGTATATAGCGATGGGATGATCTTCTGGGGGAACAATGTCATTGCCTGATCCGTCGCATCATAAAAGGGAAGCAGTGTTATCTTATCATCATCTGCGTTTTCCGCTTCGAGGCACTTTTGCGCAACAATACTCTCTGTACAGTCTCTCTGAAGCGCCGCTGATACTCCGGAGGATATCGCGTTTAGCCATTTTGAGCAGCGCAGGAGAAATTCCTCTTTATCAACTCGCACGCTGTCATTATACTTGAGCGTATTATCACGGTAAAACCTAAGAGATAAGTAGCCGGATTGCATGCGTTCCATCAATTCAGCGTAAGCGCTCGCTCTTGCAAGCTCTTTTGTTATTCCCTTTCCGTTTGACCCGAACGAAGTACCGTCAACGGTGACGCGAACAGAATTGCAATCAGTAACGCCGGAGTCATACCAATGCTCCGTAACAGAAATGTTTTGCTGCTGAAGAATTGCTTGGATCCTATCAACAGTTTTCACAGGCGATTCATCCTTGAATTTCTCGTCTATCAGCATAATAATACCTCCATTTATGATGAATTGTTCATATAGGTGCGATCCCATTGACTATAATAATCAATTTCTAATATTATACAAAATACGCGACAGATTGTCAATAAAAATGGGATGCCGAAGCATCCCATTTGAAAATTATTGACCGTCGTAATTGCCGTAGACCCAGGCGTTCGGAAGCAGGCGGGATTCGATCGCGCGGTTGGAGCACTTCGTCACGTATTCGCCGTGGTAATACATGACCGCGCTGGTGCCGCCGTCGAGGTTCATGGCGGTGTAGCCCTTGTGCTTCATCAGGATTTTTGCGCAGGTCTCGGTATCCGTACCGATGGAGCGTCCGACCATTCGACCCTCGATAATGAGCATCAGGATTTCGCCGTATTCAGACTGACCGATCGCGGCGCGGGGGTTGATGCCGTTCCAGTCGTAGAAGCCGCCGACCATCAGCTCACCGTCGATGATCAGAGCAGGGGAGAATTCCACCGCGTCCGTCGTATCGGGCGTCGTTTCCGTGTTGGAGTTGCAGATATAGAAACGGTTGTCAGAGGCGAGCTCGATGCGCTTGTAGCCGGTGTCGCCGTAATGGTAGCCGTAGGGCGTGCCCTCGCACATCGCGTAGCCGGCGATGATGCCGCCGCTGCCGTTGCCGTCCGGGTCGTAGAAGCCGCTGGCGGTCATGCCGATCACGCCGCCGCTGTTTTCAACGATCTCGCCGAGGGTCTGACCGTAGTAGCCGATGCCCGCGGACGCTTCGCAGCGAAGCTGCGTGGGATCCTTGCCGATGGCGAGGACGCCGAGATAGCCCGTGCCGCTCACGCGGACAAGCAGCAGCTTGTTCGGAACGTCGATCGCGAGCACCTGCTCGCCCTGCTGGGTGTAGATGCTCGTGCCTTCGTCATACAGACCGGCTTCGTTGATATAGATGTTCTCCCAGCCGTTTGCCAGCGTTTCGGGATGATCGTCCAGATATTCCTCAAAGGAGGTTCGGCTGATCTCCCAATAGAGCTCGTAGAAGGCTTCCTCCGCGGCGTCGACGTCCGGCTCAGTCGGCTCGATTTCCTCGGTAACGCTCGGCTCCGTCGCGCCGGCGGATTCCGTCGGCGTGGGACGGGAGCTGTTATGCTCCGCCTGCTTCTGACGCAGGTAGAGGTCCTTGGCGCGAATCTCCTCGACCATATACTTCGGGAGGAACAGCTCCGCAAGCCACTGGTGCGACATCGTGGAGAGCGCGGTTTCGATAAAGGCGTCGCGCAGCTCCTTGATCGGCTCGATCTTCGTAAAGACGAGGAAGCAATACAGCGCCTCAAAGAACAGAACGATGCAAAGCAAAACGGCGATGATCTTCATGCCGCGCTTTTTTTTCTTCTTTTTCTTTTTGGGCTTTTCCGCATTATCCTCAGTCAGGACTTCATCCTGATCGTAATCATCGTATTTTCTGATGGAGAAACGCCTCCTTTCAACAATTCCGCTATATTATATCACGCTTCGACAGGGATGTAAACATAAATATCTTTGGAAATGCTGAACTTTTCCCTCTTTTGACGAAGAATAACGAAAAAAGTTCCGGCACGGGATTTCCCGTGCCGGAACGGAAAGAAAACGTATCAGTCCTTATACATCTCCACAAGCTTGAGCAGGTGCTCATAGCGCTCCTTGGCAGCCGCTTCGTTGCGGGCGAAGAGCTCGCCGGCACGCTCCGGGAATTCGCGGGTCAGACGGCTGTAGCGGGCCTCGTTCATCAGGAACTCCTGATAACCGTCCTTCGGCGCCTTGGAATCGAGGGTGAACTTGCCGGTTTCGTTGGCGGGGTTGAAACGGAACATGTTCCAGTAGCCGCACTCGACCGCCTTCTTCATTTCTTCCTGACAATGGATCATGCCACCCTTGATGGAGTGCATCTCGCAGGGGGCGTAGCCGATGATGAGGGACGGACCGTGATATGCCTCTGCCTCGGCAATCGCCTTGAGGGTCTGCGCGGGATTTGCGCCCATCGCGACCTGCGCAACATAGATATAGCCGTAGGACATTGCGATTTCGGCGAGGCTCTTCTTCTTGACCTCCTTGCCGGCAGCCGCAAACTGCGCGACCTGACCGATGTTGGAGGCCTTGGACGCCTGTCCGCCGGTGTTGGAGTAGACCTCGGTATCAAAGACGAAGATGTTGACGTCCTCGTTCTGTGCCAGAACGTGGTCCACGCCGCCGAAGCCGATGTCGTACGCCCAGCCGTCGCCGCCGAAGATCCAGACAGACTTCTTGGAGAGGTACTCCTTGTCCTTGAGGATTTCAGCCGCAAGCGTGCAGGCGGAGCAGCCGCAATACTTTTCACCCGCGGCCTTGCGCTTCATGTCGCCCTCGAGCAGCTTCTTCGCGCCGTCCTCGCCGAAGAGTTCCTTCGCCTTTGCGCTCTTGGCAAACGCGATGGCTTCGTCGATCGTCGAAATGTTGCTTTCCAGAGCCGCGACATAGGCCTTGGTCGCTTCCTTGTTGGCCTCGCCGTCGTTCATGGTGTCGAGCCACTTCTGCGCGGCTTCCTTGAGCGCCGGACGCGTCTGCGGCTGTTCGATCAGCTTGCGGGTCTTTTCCGCGAGGGTCTCGCGAATGACCTTCTGCGCGACGTACATGCCGAGACCGTGCTCGGCGTTGTCCTCAAAGAGGGAGTTTGCCCACGCAGGACCGTGTCCGTCCTTGTCCGTGCAGTAGGGAGAGGTGGCGCCGGGACCGCCCCAGATGGAGGAACAGCCGGTCGCGTTGGAGATATACATTCTGTCGCCGAAGAGCTGGGTGATGAGACGGGCATAGCTCGTCTCCGCACAGCCCGCGCAGGAGCCGGAGAACTCAAGCAGCGGCTGCTTGAACTGGCTGCCCTTGACGGTGAGGTCCTGCATATCCTTTTTCTCCGCGACCTTGGAAACGCAGTAGTCGAAGACCTTCTGCTGGTCGAGCTGGCTCTCCTGCGGCTTCATGGAGATCGCCTTGGTCGGGCAGACGCCGACGCAGACGCCGCAGCCCATGCAGTCGAACGGGGAGACAGCCATGGTGTACTTATATACGCCCTTGCCCTTGCCTGCCTTGACGTCGACGAGCTTGGCAGCCTTCGGCGCCTTCTTCGCTTCCGCCTCGGTCAGAGCGAACGGACGGATGGTGGCATGCGGACAGACGTAAGCGCAGTTGTTGCACTGGATGCACTTCGCTTCATCCCATGCGGGAACGGTCACGGCGACGCCGCGCTTCTCATAGGCGGCCGCGCCCAGCTCAAACTGACCGTCCACGTAGTCCTTAAACGCGGAAACGGGGAGGGAATCGCCGTCCATCTTGTCGACGGGAACGAGGATGTCCTTCACCATCTTGACCAGCTCCGGCTTGCCCTCGTACTTGATCTCCTTCTCCTTGTCCTCGGCAGTTGCCCAAGAGGCGGGAACGTCGATCTTAACGAAC
>Ga0265301_10004441_pt1 | contig 14151 bp, 10 predicted proteins | sample AusTroGonzalo_MG_2_FD_193488 | JGI IMG/M metagenome (GOLD analysis project Ga0265301, IMG submission 193488) | Bovine rumen microbial communities from tropical cattle in Woodstock, Queensland, Australia - Gonzalo_04 | ecosystem: Host-associated > Mammals > Digestive system > Stomach > Rumen ...
TTCTATAAGCTCAAAAGCAAGAGCTGCGTCAGAATATTGTTTAGCATTGTACAGTTTTGCCGCCGCATTATATTTTATATCCAAAATGTCATTTACAAACAGCTTTGCTTCCTCATAGCTGCCAAGCTCACGGAACATTTCAAGCGCTGAATTATATTCTTTCTTGCGGTAAAGGCTTTTGGCTTTATTGTAAAAAACTTCTTTAACTCTAGCCTGGCTGTCCTCATGCTTGCCCAATTCCTTAAACATTTTTTCAGCAAGGTCAAAATTCCTGGCATTGTTCATATCAGCGGCGCGGTTATACTTTAGCGTTCTGGCCTCATTCAGGTAAATGCGGCAATTTTTCATACCCTCCACTTGGCTAAGATAATAAATTGCTCCCTCAAAATCAACAGGATTGGAATAAAGCTTTTTTAAGCCCACATTATATTTGAGAAGACGGATTCTTGCCTTTGTTTTCGCATAACTGCCAAGCTGCTGATGCAGGCGGAGAGCCTCCTCAAATCTGCCTTCATTGGCAAGCTGCCCCGCATAATTATAAAAGGAACTCTGCTTATAAGCCTTGCTGTTAGAATAATTGTTTAATGCCGTGAATATGCGCAACGCTTTCAGGTATCTTCCCTCCCGGTAATGCGCAAGGGCTTTCTGATATATTTTCCAGTCTTTGCAGTATGCGCCGTTCTGAATGCTTATATCATCTGAAGCGCAGGCTTCATATTCAGGTTTTTCAGCAAGCTGCAGCTCTTCATGTATCAGCATGTCAGGAGTTTCCATTGATGCCGGAGCATCTGTAGGCAGGCTGCTTATTTCGGAAATATGAACAGGCCTGTCAGAAGGAGGAAGAAGATCCAGCTTCATTTCAGGATTAGATATTTTTGCGAAAATATTTTCTTCAGAGCGCCTAGGCTTTTCTATTTCGGCGTTTCTCTTATGCGCAAGCTCATTGCGCCTGGAAGCATAAATATCAGCACCTAAAATTTTCTTGCCGCTGCTTTCCGAAGTTAAATCAAGTTTTATCTTATAGCGTATATTTGATTTTTTATCGCCTGAATACGCAGCGGAAACTGTTGCTGAAAGAATATAAGAAGCCGGATTTTCTTTTTTCTTCTGCAGCTTGCTTACAATATTTTTCTGTTCTTTTTCATTTTCGGCAATATTTGCCTTTCTTAATTTTTTGAAAGATGAGATAAGCTCAGGGCGAAATTTATCCCAAAATGGGATAAAAAGATTTTCAGTCAAGACATCCCCTGAAGAAAATGAATAAGAAGCGAAAACAAAAACTGGAGTTTCCCCCTTTTTCTTTTGGGCTTTATTGAGATTTCTATTTCCTTTTATAAGAGAATCCAGCTGCCCTGCTGCGCACTTTGCCGCTGCGGCAGCCATTTTTGCGTCTGTAGGATATGCTGAAACATCTTCAAAAACGCAATTTGCCGCTGCCAAAGGAAGAACGGGCAAAAATAACAAGAAAAAAAAAGGAATAAGCAGTTTCATACAATATTAAATTTTATTATAAGAATTTATATTATTGTTTGCCAAATAAAGAGAAGCCTCTTGCGAGGCTTCCCATGTATAGCAAATCATGCATCAAATTATGACGCAATGATTATTTGCCAAAATAGCGTTTCAGCAGGCCGTCAAAGCCTCGTCCATGGCGGGCTTCGTCCTTTGCCATTTCATGAACTGTGTCATGTATGGCATCCAGATTCATGGCCTTCGCCTTGCGGGCCAATGCCATTTTGCCATCGCAGGCTCCGTGCTCAGCAGCGGCGCGCAGCTCCAGATTCTTCTTGGTGGAAGGAGTAACAACTTCGCCAAGCAGCTCTGCAAACTTTGCGGCATGCTCGGCTTCCTCAAAGGCATACCTTTTGAAGGCTTCTGCTATTTCCGGATAGCCTTCCCTGTCTGCCACGCGGCTCATGGCAAGATACATTCCCACTTCAGTGCATTCGCCTGAGAAATTAGATTTAAGGGCTTCGGTTATTTCCTTGTCATCGGTTTTTCCATCACCTATTTTATGTTCCGTAACATAGGTTTTCTCGCCTTCGCTCATTTCATTAAAAGCGGTTGCTCCGCAAACAGGGCATTTATCCGGCTTTCCAGACCCGTCGCTTACCCAGCCGCATACTGCGCATACATATTTCATTTGTGTTTCCTCCGTTTTATTTTTTTTTATTATTGTTTGCAATATCGCAATCTGCGCACAAACCTTTAGCAGTAAATTCAAAAGAAGTTATCCTGCATTTTAAAGATTCGGCAGCCTTTGCGCTAAATTCTTTTGCCATTTCATAGGGAATGTCATAAATATTGCCGCATTTTTCGCATATAAAATGAGAATGAGGCATAGTATTCTGATCATAGAAAGCCTTACGGCCTATGCCATGCAGCTTATCAATAATGCCTGCTTCCGCCATTTCAGACAGATTTCGGTAAACAGTAGACATGCTTATGGTACTATCTTTTGTGCGGGCAAGCTCAAAAACTTTTTCCGCTGTAGGATGACAGCCATATAATTCTTTAAGGACTCCCCTTATTATGGCTTTCTGCCTTGTCTGTCTTCTGTTTTCCATTCTAATGCTTTTTATCTTAAATTTAGATTCTTATTTGATTTCAGCTCTGTTAAAGGATATCATTGATTGCATTATGTTCTCATTACATTTGCAAGTTCAGTGTCCGTATCATTTATGGCAAAAACTTCATTACATGAAATTTTTAAGGCTTTAACCTCTAGACCTGCCCGCGCAGCTCATGCGGCAGAAGGTCTTTTCTAAAAAATACCCAATTACACGCATCGCAACTGCTGGCAGGCAATCTGACTTTATTAAATTTAAAACGAATGTTTTTTTTACAGATTGCTTCGCCTCTACTGCTCCCTGTAATGACATATTGCTTTTTGCTAATAATGCTTAGTATAACAGAGCATTTATTTTGCAATATTATTACAAATAATTCCTATTATTAACAAATTAACAAAAAATAAAATTTTATGTCAAACAGCAGAAATATTTTTTCTGGCGCTTTTCATGAAACCGCTTATTAAGCAGTCAAAGATATTAGCAGGCAAGAGCAGCAATTTAGAATTTGATTTTGCTTTTCAGCTTTTTTGACAATTCAAAATCAGGCTGCGCTGGCGGAACAAATTTAACAGATTCAGGTTCATTGTTATTAACGCTGCGCTCAGCTGTAGCATTGTTCTGGCCAAGCAGCTTCATAAGCGACGGTATTGCTTCTGAGACCTTTGTCACATCTTCACCGCGGCCCTCATTCTGCCCGGTTTTGGCATAGGCCTTGCAGCCTTCTGGCGTATTTACAAAATCAGCGCCGCCCCGGACAAGAATGCCCTCTATGGCATTTGTCTTTTCATTAAATACAGGAGAACCTGAATTGCCACCGAATGTGTCAAGATCTGTCTGGTAAAAGGCTGAATATTTCGCGCTTCTGACCTTAGCGCCGTCAGCAACCTTAAGCGGAATGCCTGTAGGATAACCTATAACAAAAATGCCATCCCCTTCTTTAAGGCCTTTGCCCCAGTTGATAGCCAGCGGCTTGTGGCCTGACACTTTTCTGTCAAGGCGTATTATGGCATAGTCAGACAAAGCATTCTCCCCCTGATGACCTGTTTCAGTATCGCGGCCATGATAAAAGCTGGCTTCAATTTTTTTGCATGAATAAACATCGCTGCTTGGAATGTCATAAGTGCCTGGCTGCCCTGCGGCGGAAACCTTAAAGCCAAATACGAGCTTTGTGTTCTTGCAGGCATCTTCTGTCTTAACGCAATGGGCGGCAGTCATTACAAGGTCATCAGATATTAAAGCGCCGGAACAGAAAGCGCCTATATACTGATTTTCAAAACGCTCTCCGTCGCATAGATTATAATAACGCCCGAAAATGCTAACTTCCAGCTCGCTCATTACTCCCTTGTTAATGACATCGCCGCTTTTCCAAAAGGATACAACAGAATCAGAAAGCTGCTGGCGAACAGGAGTGGTTTCATAATAATCCTTGCGGTTATCATCGCCGTAAATAGCTTTAACGCCAGCGAAAGAAGACTCTGGAATCATAAACAAAATCGCAAAAAGAATCAAAATATTTCTCATATACGCATATCCTTAAAGTATGTTTTCAGTATTCAAAGTATAAATTATAATTTAAAGCTAGCGCAAGGACAAAAGGCCCATTAATGAAACAAATATCTATATTTGCCTTGCGCTTAAGGTATTTTAGATAATTATATTATGTTCATTTTTAAGATTGAAGATTATATAGTGAAAGCAGAAAAAGCCGTAATTATTGCATTAATATATGTTATGGCATTAATGTCCTTTGCCCAGGTTCTGCTTAGGATAGCATTTAAATCCGGCATAGTATGGCTAGACCCGCTATTAAGGCATTGCGTGCTTTGGGCCGGCTTTACAGGAGCAGCCCTTGCCGCAAGACATTCTAAGCATTTCGCTCTGGACATTTTCAGCAAATTCGCGCCAGCAAAACTGCGGCGGCCCATTGAAATTTTCGTATCGCTTTGCTCGGCAACGGCAGCAGGCTTCCTGTTCCACGCCGCATGGAAGTTCATAGCCGATGAGGCATCTTCTGGCGCAGTGGCCTTTTATATCAATAATCTTGCCATAAAAGGCTGGTTTGCCGAAATCATTATTCCCATTGCTTTCGGACTTACAGCTTTTCACTGCGTATTGGGCATTTTCCGCCCTAATGAAAAGGCAACAGATTTTGAAAAAACTTCTTTTTCAATGAATAAAGAGACTGCGGACAATAAAAAGGTTACGGACTACGGGCAAAAAAAGCCTGACTCTGAACAATTAGAACTGCCTGGCAGAAAACAGGAGGCAAAATAAAATGACTGTTTTTCTGATAACATTAGCAATTATTGCCCTTGCGCTGGCAGGCGCTCCTGTTTTCGCCCTGATAGGCGGCGGCGCTATGCTGCTTTTCCATAGCTCCGGAATAGATTCATCCGCAGTAATAGTGGAAATGCTCCGTTTGGCATCTCTGCCGGCGCTAATAGCCATACCGCTTTTCACATTTGCCGGATATATTCTTGCGGAAAGCAAAGCTCCGCAGCGCATGCTGGAAGTGGCTGAATCCATGTTCGGCTTCATGCCCGGAGGCCTTGCAGCAGTTGCGCTTTTGGTAACTGCGCTATTCACGGCATTCACAGGCGCAAGCGGCGTAACAATAATTGCATTAGGCGGACTGCTCTATCCAATGCTTGAAAAACAGGGATATCCGGACAAATTCAGTTTGGGCCTTATCACTACATCTGGCAGCCTTGGGCTGCTTTTCCCGCCGTCTCTGCCTATAATACTTTATGCGCTCATAGCGAAGATAAACCTTGACGGGCTTTTCAAGGCAGCAATGTTGCCGGGCATAATTCTTCTGGCCCTGCTGGCCGCATATGCTTTTTTCACTGCGCGCAAAGCCGAAGTTAAAAGCGTTCCTTTCTCATGGGCAAGGCTTAAAACCTCGCTAAGAAATGCCGCATGGGAACTGCCGCTGCCATTCATAATAATAGGCGGAATTTACGATGGCTGGTTCACAGCAAGCGAAGCCGCTTCCGTTATGGCTTTCTATGTGCTTATAACAGAAGTTTTCATCTATAAGGATCTAAGCCTGAGCCGGGACATTCCGCGCGTGGCAGTAAAAAGCATGCTGCTGGTAGGAGCTATTTTCATGGTAATGGGGACGGCGCTAGGCTTCACAAACTATCTCATAGACGCTGAAATACCGACGCTCATTTTTGACTGGCTGCATTCATTCGTGTCAAGCAAGGCAATATTCCTTATGCTGCTGAACTTTTTCCTGCTGATAATAAACATGATAGAAATATTCTCGGCAATACTCATAGTAGTGCCTATAATAGTTCCAATTGCGGCACAGTATGGCATAGAGCCTGTACACCTTGGAGTGATATTCCTGGTAAATCTGGAAATAGGATATATGCTGCCGCCGCTCGGGCTTAACCTATTCCTAGCCAGCTCGCGATTCAACAAGCCTCTGCCACAGCTTTACAAGGCAACTCTGCCTTTTCTGCTGATAATAGCGGCGGTGCTTATGCTTATAACATATACTGACGCGCTAATATTGCATTAAAGCCTTGCCGGCTGCGCTGACGCTGAAAAACGGACAAAGAGAGTAAAAAAAGAGTGTCAAAAAATCCTGCATTCTACCCCAGCAATGACAAACTGGCGGCGGAATAGCAGACACAATGAAAAAGCCCCTTGCGCAAGGGGCTTTTTCATTACCATATTTTCTCAAACAATTCCTAAAGAGAAATGGCGGAACAGCAACTTAAAGGGAGATTTCTGAATTTTCACCTACATTCAGCTTATTGCGGAAACCTCTCACTACTGCGCCAGGGCCTATTAAAGTGCTTTCCAGGTTCATATCCCTTATCGTAGCATGCTCATTGATTATAGAATCAGAAATAATGCTGCCGCTTATTTTAGCTCCAGCCCCGACAGAAACATTAGGCCCGATTATGGAATTGCCCACCTCTGCCGAATCATCTATGTAAACGGGAGGCACTATAAGACAGCCTTTTCTTTCCGCCGCAGTTCCCTTGCGTCCAAGGATAAAACGGTTTGTCATAAGCAGAGTCTCTGCCTTTCCGCAGTCATACCAGCCGTCAATCTGAAGCGGCTTTATCTTATGCCCGTTCTTTAGCATTAGGGCCATGGCATCGGTAAACTGTATCTCGCCCTTTGTTTTAGCGCCGGAATCCACAATGCTCTGCAAGGCGGCATAAACAGGCTCTGACTTATGAAAAGAGTAAATGCCGACAATAGCCAGATTTGTCTTGGGATTTTCCGGCTTTTCAACCATTGCGGAAATGTATCCGTCTTTTGTTTCCACAACGCCGAAACGGCGCGGATCTGATACCTCTTTTACAGCTATGCAGTCATCAGGCGAGCCTGTGAATTTTGAAAGATCCGCATCAATTATAGTGTCGCCAAGCATTATAAGCATAGGGCCTGACACATTGGTTCTGGTAAGCCATATCGCATGTCCAAGGCCCTTTTGCTCCGTCTGTTCAACATAACTTACGCGCAGTTCTGAATAACAGCTGTCCACATAATCGCGTATTTTATTGCCCAAATAGCCTGTTACCAGCACTATTTTGCGTATTCCTGCGGAAGAAAGCTTATCCAGTATATGCCCTATTATGGGCTTATCGCCTACTGTAAGCATTACCTTGGGATATGTGTATGTATGAGGGCGCAGCCTTGTTCCCGTGCCTGCCACAGGAACAACAGCTGTATATGATATGTTTTCAGACATTTTAAAAAATCCTCTTTTTAACTCTTCTTTATTTTATTAAAATATATGTATATTTATTTTAGCAAATGAGAGGCTTTTTTAAACAAATATGACAGATATATCGGCAACGCAGACTCTGCTTTTAGGCTTTATAGTTCTTCTTACGCTGTTTCTTCCTTTCACATGGAAGAAAGTTGAGGAGAATCTTGAGGCATTCCTTTTCGCAATGGGATTATGCGCAGCCACAATTTCTCATGTATGGAGCGCACATCTGATAAAAGAGGCACTAACAGAGCCTTTGCCTATTACGGCTACGGTAGCAGGCGTAGGAATTCTTTTCTTCTTTACAAGAAAGTGGATAAAGAAAGGGCTTGACTTTCTTCAAAACACCTTAGGGCGTTCAGGCATGTTCTTTGCCATAGTCCTTATTCTAGGCATGGGGTCTAGCCTTACAACCGCAATAGTTGCGGCTCTGATACTGGCAGAAGTGATGACACAGCTGAGTTTTGAAAGAAAATTTGAAGTGCGACTCGCAATACTGTCCTGTTTCGCAATAGGCCTTGGCGCGGCATTAACACCGCTTGGAGAGCCGCTTTCCACTATACTTGTATCCAAATTAAAAGGCGAACCGCACAATGCTGATTTCTTTTATGTGTTAAGACAGCTCGGAACATGGATAATTCCCGGAGTGCTTATCTGTTCAGGCCTGGCCGCATGGCAGGCTAAAAAAGCAAAGCTAGACACCGATTCACTAGAAGAAGCTTCGGCAGAAACACCAAAAGACATACTTATACGCGCCGGAAAAGTGTATCTTTTTGTAATGGCATTAACATTTTTAGGCAAAGGGCTTACACCTCTAGCGGAAAAATATCTGCTTACATTGCCTTCCCCGCTGCTTTATTGGGTAAACTCAATTTCAGCTATTTTAGACAATGCCACGCTTGTTGCCGCGGAAATATCCCCGCAGATGACAGACAATCAGATATGCTACATAGTGCTCGGCCTTGTGCTTTCAGGCGGAATGCTTATACCAGGCAATATTCCTAATATCATAACAGCATCCAAGCTTGGCATAAAAGCAAAAGAGTGGGCAAAATTTGGCCTTCCCTTCGGCGCAGCGCTAATGCTTGCATATTTCATTCTGCTTCTTATTTTCGTGAGATAAATTAATTTTAGCCTGGGGCATGGCAATGCGTATAATTTATGCAGCTAGAGGGATAAAAAAGATCTTGGAAGGCCAAAGGCTAAATTTGAAGCAATGACAGCAAGGCTCGCAAAGCCTTAAAACAAAAGGAAACACAATCAAAGGAGAAATGCCAATGGAGTGGAAACCTAAAACAATCATTGAGCCGTTTAAAATAAAGGCTGTGGAACCTATAGCCATGACCAGCCGCGCTGAAAGGGAGGCTGCCCTTAAAAAAGCTTTTTATAATCCTTTCAGCTTGCCTGCGGAGAAAGTAACGATAGACTTTCTTACAGATTCAGGCACGGGAGCCATGAGCGCGGCGCAATGGGGCGCATTAATGAACGGCGATGAATCTTATGCGGGAGCCAGAAGCTATTACCGTTTTGAGAAAACCGTGAAAGATCTTACCGGCTTTGAAGAAATCATACCAGCGCACCAGGGACGCGCAGCTGAAAAAATATTATTCCAGAGCATAGCCCGCAAAGGCATATATATAATATCCAATTCTCATTTTGACACTACCCGCGCCAATGTGGAATATACAGGAGCTGAAGCCGTAGATTTTCCGGCAGAGGGAGCCTTAGAATGGGGCAAGCCTGCGCCATTCAAGGGGAATGCCAATGTTCAGGCCATGGAAAGTTTCATAAAAGATAAAGGGGCTGAAAACATTCCTCTATGCGTGATGACGGTAACCAATAATTCACTTGGCGGCCAGCCGGTATCAATGCAAAACCTTAAAGAAGTGCGGGCTCTTTGCTCAAAATATGGCATAAAACTATTCCTTGACACGGCACGCTTTGCTGAAAATGCCTATTTCATAAAAATGCGTGAAAAAGGCTATGAAAACAAGCCAGTTCGCGAAATAGCAAAGGAAATGTACAGGCTTGCTGACGGAGCATGGCAGAGCTCAAAGAAAGATGCCATAGTGAACATTGGAGGCTGGCTTGCAATGAATGACAAGGAGCTTTCCGCAAAATGCAGGCAGCTGCTGATACTTATGGAAGGCTTCAATACTTATGGAGGGCTTGCCGGCAGAGACCTGGAAGCAATGGCTGTAGGCCTTGATGAAGTGCTGGACGAAAACTATCTGCATTACCGCATTGCATCAACAGAATACTTGGGCAATGCAATGCTGAAAGCCGGAATACCTATAATAAATCCGCCAGGAGGCCATGGCGTTTATATTGACGCAAAGAAATACCTTCCGCATATAAAGCCTGATCAGTTTCCAGCCCAGGCTTTGACTTGCGCATTGTATCTTGAAGGCGGCATTAGGGCTGTTGAAATAGGCATGCTGATGTTCGGCAAGAGGGACAGCAGCGGCAAATTCCTGCCAGCAGACATGGAGCTTGTGCGCCTTGCCATACCAAGAAGAGTTTATACTAAAAGCCACATAGACTATGTGATTGAAGTTTTTGAGCATCTCACAGCTCATAAAGAGGAAATACAAGGCCTTGAAATAGCTGAAGCAGCAAAAATACTTCCGCATTTCACTGCCAAGCTGAAGCCTGCAAAATAAGGCTTAAAAATAAAACAAAACCGCTTATGCTTAAATTCAATGGCATAAGCGGTAAAAAAAAGAATTATGTTTAAAAATGACCGCATTTCGGAAATATTCCGCCAGCTTGAAGCCATAGCCGGCAAAGGCAATGTAAAAACTGACGAGGCAGATCTAGCCTCTTATTCTTATGATTCAGGCCTGTCAATGGCAAAGCCTGAAGCGGTCATATTCTTTGAAAAAATTGAACATATCGCTCCAGCTGTTAAAATTTTAAGCAAAGCAAAAATACCATTCATACCAAGGATGTCAGGCACAAACCTTACAGGAGGAACCATACCTCTTAAGGGCGGAGTTATTTTAAATCTCTCGCGCCTGAATAAAATAGCTTTCATCAACACTGAAAACCAGACTGCCCTTGTGGAAGCAGGAGTAATCAATGCTGATTTGCAAAAAGCCCTAAAGCCTTTTGGCTATTTTTTTGCGCCTAATCCGGCTAGCGCCTCCGTATGTTCTATAGGAGGGAACATAGCAGAAAATTCAAGCGGGCCAAGCAGGATAAGGTATGGATCAGCTGGCGACAGCGTTCTAAAGCTAGAAGTAATCACGCCAGACGGACAAACATATATATGGCAGCCGGATGGCAAAGGACCTGACCTGATGAACCTGATAATAGGCTCTGAAGGAACCTTAGGCATTATAACCCGCGCATGGATTCGCATATATCCGCTGCCAAAGCATCTGAAAACATATTCCATCGCATTTGCGCTAATGGATCAGGCATTAAAAACAGCCGAACAGCTTATGGAAGCAGGCATATCCCTAAATGCCCTTGAAATAATGGATAAAACGGCTTTAGATGCTTCCTTAAGAAAAAAAACTTTTGCATTTCCGCACACAATGAGATCTCTGTTAATTATGGATATAACTGCTGAAGAGCAGGAAATGCTGGAAATATATGAGAAGCGCGCCTTGCAGATATGCAGCGAAAACAGTTCTCTGGCAATGGAAACGGCTGAAGATGAAGCCGGAATGGAAAAGCTGTGGAATATAAAAAACAGAGCTTTCCCGGCTTTAGCAAAAATAGCCCCTGACCTGGTGCTGGAGGAAGCCTGCGTGCCCCGCTCAAAACTAGGAGAAGCGGCAAAGAAAACGAAGGAAACGCTTAGAAAATACAGGCTTACCGCTGGAATAATAATAAGCCCCGGAACAGGGAGCATTCAGCCGCATATCGTTTTTGACAGAAGAAACCAGCAGGATTTGCGCAGAGTAAAAAATGCCCGTTCAGAATTAACGCAGGAATGCTTAAAGCTGGGCGGCTCAATAGCAGGATATTATGGCATAGGCGTTGACAAAAGGCTCTCGCTTAACTGGATTTATTCTTCTAAAGAATTGGGCTTTCTTGCTAAAATTAAAAAATCTTTTGACCCTTACAATCTGGCCAATCCGGATAAAATTCTGCCGGTAAATGAGGATTCAGCTTTATTTGAAGACAGTGAAAATAAAAGCATAGATTCCGGGCTTGACGCGCATACGCATACGCTGCTTGCCGCGCTAAGGAATAGGGCTGACAACAGAATAGCCAGCGTAATATGCGGTTCTGAAACTCAAATAAAAGCACCTCAGGAAACTGAAAGCCTAAAAAAACTAAGCACGCGTTTCCTTACAACAGATCCGCTGCTGAACAAAACGGATATGACGCTTAAAGCAGGAGCCGGAACAGACATAAACGCTTTGCGCGAGCTGCTGCGCGATAATGACATGGAACTGCAGCTCCCTGACACTTATGGAACAATAGGAGGCATCATAGCATCAGGCCGGGCACCGGAAATAAGCAGAATACTTCTGGGAATTGAAATAGCGACAGCAGACGGGACATATCTTAATTTTTCACAGCATACGCTGAAAGCCGCAAGAGGATATGACATAAGCAGCATATTCTGCGGCTCTCGCGGGGCATACGGCGTAATTCTTTCTGCGGTGCTTAAAGTATGCCGCATTGATGATAAAAAAACTTTCCCGAAAACCTCGCCTGTTCCTTTTGAGCCGAATGAAATACATAAGGCCTTCAAGCGCGCCGCTGATCCTGAAAATCTTCTAAATCCATGGCTATACCCCCTAAAAGAGGAATACTTAAAATGAACCGCCATAACGCTACGCCGTCCGACCTTACGCTCGCAAGAGCCAGGCAAAGCCTTAAAACAGAAGGCGTGCCAGCTTATTATGAAGGAACAGATTTCTCATATGAAGACTTGGAGCCTATTCTCTTAACCGAAAAAGGAGAAAAGACCATTTATGAGGCGGTGTCGCCATGCAACCGTTGCGGAAGCTGCTCAGCAATATGCCCATCATATCAGGCGACAAGAAAAGAAAACCTTTCCCCCAGAGGCCGCTGCCAGTTAATAAGAATGCTAAAAGAGTTCAGGCTTAAAACGCCTGCCAAAGCTCTTAAAGAAGCTCTTTCTTCATGTTTTCTTTGCGGTGCCTGCGAAAATGAATGCCATGCCTCCATACCTATGCCGAAAATAGTCATGGAGCTTAGAAAAACATACTTGCGCCCAAAGCCAGGTTTTATGCGCAAGCTGGCATTGCGGCTAAAGCTGAAACGCCGCATAATATACGGACTATGGCTTAAAGCTGGAATGCTAATGCTTAAGCTTAAGCTGCCATGGTTTGCAAAAATACTCGGACTTCCTGCATTATTGGGTGTTTCGCCTTCAGAGCTTATGGCAATGAAATTTAAGCCTCGTCTTTCTTTTGGCAAAGAAAGATTAAAGCGTCTGTCCAATACGCCTAAGCATTCACTCAAATGGGTATATTTTTCATCCTGCGAAACGAATTACATTCTTCCGGATATAGCCGAAGACACTGCAGAACTGCTGGAAAGGCATGCCGGCGAAGGCATGCTTATGGGAAATTTCTGCTGCGGGCTTGCATCCATGAGATACGGCAATGACTCGGAGGCAATGGCATTTGCTAAAAAAAACATTATTATTTTTGAAAAGCTGCAAAAGAAGCATGGGAAATTTATAATTGTAACCGACTGCTCTTCCTGCGCAAGCTTCCTTAAAAATTATGAACAGCTTTTCGTAAAAGGAAAAAAAGAGGAAGAAATAGTAAAAGAAAACAGCGAGACAGTCCGCGTCATAAATCCTGACATCAATGAAAGCACTGATTTAATGAGTTATGCCTGCGAGGAAGAAAATCTGGCCGGAAAAACTGGCGAAAAAGATCCTCTCACGGGAATGGAATCTGAAAAAACAGCAAATGAAACAGAATCTGATGAGCCTGACAGCCTGGAAAACTGGCGGCGCAGGGCTAGGGAATTTGCCGGTTCAGTAAGAGATATTGCCGAAGTGTTGAAAATAAGCCAATTCCAAAAACTTGAAAACTGCGCCGAAGCAGACGGCAGAACAGTATGCTGGCAAGATTCCTGCTCCGCAGCATATAAGCAGCAGATACATGACATGCCATACAGCCTAATAAAGCATTTTGCCGGAAGGTCTTTTCGCGATTTACCTGAAAGCATGGCCTGTTGCGGCGGAAGAAAACACAATATATCAGTGCCTCAAGAGCTGCTGGATTATAGCAGGGAAAAGAAAATGAAGAACATAGCTTCCATACAGGCCTGTTCAATAATAATGTCTGACCCGTGCTGTCTGATTAAGCTGCAGTCAGAACTTCCGGCATGGTATCCGGCTGCAAAAGCCTATCATTTCAGCTCCTATGTAAACATGACGGAAAAGAAGCACAAAAGATTTAACTAAAAGAGAAAAAAAATGAATAAAAATTCTACGCCACGCGAAAGAGAACTTGAAATAAAGATGAAACTGCTTGCTAATTTCGGAAGCATGGTATCAAAAGAAACAAAAATTGATCCTCTTTTGGAGATAATTGCGGTTCAGGTTAAAACCATATTAGGCTGCGACAGATGCAGTGTGTTCATATACGACAAAAAAACTAATTCCCTGTGGTCAAAGATAGCAATAGGATTGCAGCATACCGAAGTGAGAGTACCTTTGGGGACAGGCATCGTAGGCCATGTCGCCGCCTCTGGAATGAGCGTAAACATACCTAATGCTTATTCAGATCCAAGATTTAGCAAAGAGCTGGACCGTCTTACAGGATACTCCACAAAAAACATACTTGCCACGCCATTAAAGAATATCAGCGGCAAAATAATAGGCGTTTTTGAGGC
>Ga0265301_10004444_pt1 | contig 14141 bp, 17 predicted proteins | sample AusTroGonzalo_MG_2_FD_193488 | JGI IMG/M metagenome (GOLD analysis project Ga0265301, IMG submission 193488) | Bovine rumen microbial communities from tropical cattle in Woodstock, Queensland, Australia - Gonzalo_04 | ecosystem: Host-associated > Mammals > Digestive system > Stomach > Rumen ...
TACATCAACGAGAACTTCAAAGGCGTTTCCGCCAAGTTCATCGACATCGACAACCCCATCTAGGTAGATCTATGAGCAAGAACATCAAAATCGACACAAAGCACGCCACCGTCAGAGAAATCGACAATGCTATTGACAAATTGAAGGAATTGCGCAATACCAAATGCGCCAAAGCTAACCAGAAGGAACTCAATGATGTCGCCGCCAAGTTTGACGGCCAGTGGATTGTCGAAGAGAAGAAGGCGGATAGCACTAACCTTACCGATTCGACCCGTGTTATCCGTATCGACAAGGTCTACAATATCTCCTACGAGATTACCAAGGGTCTTAAAGTCGAAGCATCCGTAATCAAAATCTTCAGGACGATGGCCGACAATCACGGATTCATCTACAACACCGTGGCAATCGACCCCAAGCTCACGATTTCCTTCTTCGATCGCGAAGTAAAGGTCGTGAACTTCAAGAAAGCCCAAGAGACCCTTGAGGAGGCACGTAAGAATATGAACAGCCAGATGGACTGTTTCCTCATTTATACACCCGACCAAGGATAGTTATGGCAACCAGAGAATTTAAGACTGTAAAGGAGCTTTTCATCCACCCGGATGCCAAGGAAAACTGGAACTTTATGAGGTTCCTCTCCGAGTTCCACTGTTGGTTCGACGACGCGAACTCGGAATGGAATAGGAACTTGTTCCACGATACCATCTACGAAGACTGGAACACGGTTTCTGGCAACTCGACTGAAACTCTGTTATGGGACGTGGAAGTCCAGGCGATTAAGATTGCCGACTCCAACGGTTTGTATTGGTGGCCGTACAAAGACAACGATGATGTCTATGAATGGGATGCCGTAACTGACGAATATGTCGACCGCGTACTGTCCTTCTTCGAGAAATTCCTCAATGATCCGAACAATAACCTCAGCGAGAAAATCCGTCGCGCCAAGCTCGACGCTGTCGTCCACCAGATCGAGCAGACGAAAACCGAACTGGCGAAGCTCGAAGAAGAACGGAAGACTCTGGTCGTAACCTCGGTTCAGGAAAACCTAGAAAAGGAATACTTGGGCAAGTGGGTCATCCTCGATTGTACAACCAATACCGCCATCTACCACGTAACGTCGATTAAGCCTTACGTCGGAGACGGTCCCGGAGCAATCATCATCTCCGCAGACCATTCCTTTATGTTCTCGTCGTTAGAAAACCAAGAAGGTCACGACAACCTTGAACTTATCGCTTGCGAATGTACCTTCATCAAGATCTACGACTCGACAAACCGCGTCATCGTCGACGACCCGATGCCGTTCTTCAAGAAGTCGCTCGAACGCATCAACACTTGGCTCACCGAATACATCAAGGAAGGCCAAGGATGATGCACCTTGAAGACTTCAAGCAGAAATATCCGGATTTCTACGGATTCAAGCTGGATCCGTTCTTGCAGTGCATCACTTGCTTTACCAAGAAACCGCTATGGTTCAAAATGTCCGAGATAAAACCGGCTTACGGCTCTATCATCAAGACCGTATTCGTATCTGGTTTCATCCGCTATATGCTTGTCGAGAAGGGACACAAACTCAGCAACCTCGGCGCATATATGTCCAACGATTCGCCTAGCGGAATCGTGGCTTGGATGCCGGCCGGTGCAAGCCTAGAGAACTTCGTAAAGGTCAGATTGGAGGCACCAATGGGTCTGGTTTCGGCTACCGAGACCGCACTGCACATCCCGGTAGACCAAGAGGCCATCTTCCAGTACCGCATCGATATGAACTCGTTCCGCGACACCTCTATCGCCGATGCAGTACAACTCATCTAGCCTTTTTTACATAGATTCTCCGTCGCCGGGTAATCTCGGCACGGTCTTCGTCGGACGGTATATGATAGGTGGAACCGAACAAATCGACGTTGACGCATATCGCGCTTGTTAGCCATTCGAGGGTGGCCAAGCGCATCACCTTGTAAGGCACGTCAACCATCTTGACTATGTGGAAATTCGACTCCAATATCAAGTCGTACGATATCTTAGACACCATCACGCGAGCCGTAGGACAGCAAGATAGGTACAGCTTGCTTTTTTCTTCGTTCACAGTGTGCGTAAGGTCGAAAAACGAGTCCCAGTCGGCATAGATATCCCTTATCACGTATATATCGCCAGTATGGATGTCTCGTATAACCAGATAGAACAGCCTAGTGTCGAACTCGGCTATGGACTTGGACTTGCGTATCTTCTTCCGGAGCAACAGCCTCGGAATCCTCACCAGTCCCAATATTCCAAATAAAATGTAAATCAGAGTAAATAACGGTCGCATCAACCAGTCCAGTGCTTAATAAGCAGTTTAGCTTCAGCTGGACATACATTATACACTACCGTGTCTGGACATTCTATATTGTAAAGCGCCTTGTTTGTAATTAACACACGCCAGACTCCCCAGCGCATCAACGAAGGCATTATTTCTGCCGGAATTTCATTGAATTTACAAGTCTTAAACCGAGGATCACTACCGTGCTTGTCAGTCCACAAACGAGCAGTAAAACTCCACTCTTGGTTAATCATATCCTTCATAGAGTTGAGCATAGTAGATACAGAATACATCTCCTTGTACGTCTTGCTGTACACATCGGTTATGAATATGTATTCGCCCGGCCAGAACCAGAGACATAGATAGTTCCGTCCGGTATACATATGCTCGTGGCCAATGTTGTTTCGCATATAGACGCGAGAAAAGGACAGTACCTTTCGTACTGCCCCTACAAGAGCACAAGTCCACAGGACCCACTTAACTATTTCCAACAGCTTTCTTATCTTCATTCTTCACCATAAACGGTATCATATAACTGACCTTGCCCGTATCTAGGTTTATAAAGTAGTCGCGGTCGGAATAGAACGAAGCTTGCGTCGAAAGCAACAGACGATCACTTTGACCATTTTCATCGTCTCCGTCTTTGACGTTTCCGACGTTCATTTTCAGTTGGACGGATTCGGTGGTGGAGAAACATTCCGTCTTCTTGAAACCAAGACTGGAAATCAAGTCAGCCATACCTAAACCTACACGGTCAAATAACTTATCCGAACTACTCTTGTCGAACTTCATACAAGACCCAAGCACGAACAACTCTCCGTATTTCTCGGCCTTGCTGATCGACTTGACGATGGAGGGAACCCCATAATTTGGGGTCAGCTTTACCGGAATCTTGACTGCGCCGCCGACACGCTTTTTCTTCGGCTTCTCTGCGGGAGCCTCATCATCCGCCGTGGTTACTCTCTCGGTCATATGGTTGCGATACCGATCGGCGAACTCCCTGAGCGTACCGAATTCCTCGTTTGACATCAGCGATTTCTTCTTGATGTCTTCAATGTTGTCGCTAAGCTCATAGCCGTTGGCCGCCATATACGAGAACACGTCTTCCACGCGAGGCATACGGAGTTCATCCGTCTCCAACAGAGGCATCGCGTCACGCGGGTAGAACATAACACCGTTGTCGAACTGGATTATCGGTCTGTGCTTGCCTTCTTCCAGCTCGTCGCCGCACCCAAGGTTAAACAAGGTAGCCTCTTCCTCAGTAACCGGGGTCTTCGAAGTCTCGAACGACGGCACGTAGACATAGCCTGAAATGCCCGGAACGCCTACCGGGACGCTGTTACATATATCCACCGCCGAAATGAACCCAGACTGCATATTGTAAGGCAGATCGAGGTCATTGGAGATGATGTCTGACAACGCGTTGATATCGAGGTAAAGCAGACCGAACTCTGGTTTAATATTACGAGAGTTCTCAGTATATCCACGGTACAAGAATTGCCCAATCTGCTTGGCACGGCGGAACTCGGTTTCGCCAGCCGACAGCATAGCCGTATAGAACACGTCACGGACATCGGCTCCGTGTGTCGCCGTCAAGTCCTGAACGACCGTATCGTTGATGTTCAAGTTGAAAGTCTCGTTGATCGCAACCGGTCTTTCTTCATCGTCGTTGTCTATGTATGACCGATGGTTGTCTTCGATGACCCAACGATTGGATTCGTTACTGTTGATAAGCTTATTGCTCGTTCGCTGAATGAACTTGCCCAATTTAGCGAGCACGTTCGATATGTCGTCGGCTGTAAAATTCGCAAGAGCCATCTGCGTCGAAACGGTACCGAAAATGGCATCGTTCACGAACCTCTCGCGGACAATCATACGACGCCAATACTCGGTCGCTTGCTGGCCTCTGGAGAACGAGTTGATCACGGTGCTGTAATAACCTGTGTTGGTCGATGATTCGCTACACATACCGTCGGACACCTCGTCTACGCCGAGGATTTCCATTGTGCCGCAATTCGCCATATCGCCGTCTTCTGGGGGGTCCGGAAACGGTACACCGTTCGCCATTTTTTCCACGACGAAGTTGTAGCCCGGATGCAATGAGATAACCTTGCCGTTCACTTCTACCAAGGGGACGTACACGTTGTATACCAGCTTCAGCGATTTGAGCGAGTAGTTCAACTTGATGTCCTTGGGACTGTGGAGTACGTTCTCCGCAAAGTTGAGAACCTTGTTGCGGACAATCATACGGTTATAACTGCACGGAAGCATCATAGCCTTGGTATCGTGGACTTCGAAATGCTTGATAAAGTCGTCCTTCTGGCGGAGGATGTCGTACCGGACGGCCTCGTCACGGTAACAGTCCAGCGCTGGGTCGTCGCACCGTTTCCAGACCATCTTCGCGCCGTCCGCCGTATGGACGATGGAGATGATCTTGACCGGAACGTCAAACTCTTCCTTCGGCAGTATATCGAGCACGTTGGCTGGCATCTTGACCACGTCGTATCCTTCGGGGACGTACTTCAGAGGTTCGGTTGTCCATAACGACTTGCCGAACTTACGCAGATAGTAAGTGGACTGGTCACGCTTGTCCACGAACTTCTTCGTACGGATTCCGACCTTGCCGAACGCCTTGTCGGCAAGCTTGGCGACCTTCAAGCGACGCTTGAGCAAGCTTTCGTTATTGGCGACAATGTCCTTGACCATATCCTTGAGAATCTTGCGCTCGTCCTTGGGCGTGTACGGAGGACATACCTCGAAGAACGGGCCGCCGAGCAGCATAGACAGCTCGACCTCGGAATACTTGTTGTCACCCTTGCGCTCGTCGATGTTGTCGTGCGCGTGGTTCCAGCGGTTGTTTACGTGGATAAGGCGACCGCCCGGCCCGATGTCGATACCGAGCATAGACTCACCGTAAAGCTCGTCGTCGACCGTGATGTTCTCGAATCCCAGTAGGACGGCTAGATACAGCCTGATACGGTTCGTAGCGGCTCCGTCGCTGTCCTTGTCGAGCGCACTGGACTTGACCATCTGGTAGTGTCTGAAAGTGTCCGGATATTGGAGGTGGCACCAAGTGTGCGGCTTGGTGTACTCGGCATACTGATTGGCGGTCTCGAACGAGTCCAGCTCGATAATCTTGTACTTGCGAGGACCGTACTTCATACGCTTGAGCTTGCGCTTCATAGCAGACCAGTTGGCAGTGGCCTTCGTGCCGTAGATGGCGAGCATCTTCTCGTAAGTGAGCTGTTCTCCTTGGGTGGAGACCAGATGCCTGTTGTAGTCCTTGCAGTGAGCGATGCTGATTATCCTGAGCATATCGCGGAACGAGGAAATCTTCGTCAGCTCCTCGTCCCCAGTACCCAGTTCAAGCTCGCCGAAGGCGATTCTGGCCGCTCCGGGCGCGAACCTAATCTTGCACTGGCCGTCACGGAAAAACGTGGAGCGCAAGTCCATATAGGCCGCTCTCGTCCACGATGACAGCTTGCGGTTCTCCGCTACTTCTCTATAAATACTTTCGATAAACGATGCGTTCGGAAGGGACTGCAGCACCTTCTTGGTGTACCTGTATGCGTCGCCTTCGCTACCATTAGTCTCTGCGTTAGCCATATCCAAAATATAGCAAATGTAGGAGAAATTGTCAAAACAAAAATGCCGAGAAAACGGCACATCGAACTCGACTTCAAACCGCGATCGACAGCATGAAGCCGTACGAAGACACGCGATTATCGGTTAACGCCATTAAGCAAGAGCAATCACCGTTAGAGCAGTTTCCCAACCAGGGCCGTAATCCCAGCGCTGAAACCACAGCCGCATTCCAATCGTTACACCGCAAGTGAAGCCAGACGCTCACCACTTTGGTACCAGTCGTCATAGGAGATTTCCCTAAGCCGCTTGCAATCAGCTTACGAGTCACGCCAGTCCGATATGCCGATTTCTCGGCACTGTCTTAAATATAGCATCAATGATGCCGGTTGTCAAGGTATTCATCGTCCATTCCGTACGTTTCTTCTGGAAGGTGGTCTCTGAAACACCACCAATAACGCTCCTTCACGCGTTCCGGATTGTTGGCCGGGTCGAACATCCGAGCTACCAACTTCTTAATCGCTGCTGATCTCGTCCAAAGGAACCGCGACTTACACTCGGACAGTTTCTTGATTTCCACTTGGTTCATCATTCCAGAGAGATCTTCTCGCCACTTTATAAATTTAGGCATAGGGTCGCAGTCACGTTTACCGACCACGCAGAAGTACACTTCTCTGAACGCCGATACTCGGTCTATCAACGCCGTAAACGAAAACTCGGTGTTAAACCACACGTCGGAAAACAGTTCGATATGGTCAGGATAGGCCAATATGAAGTACGTCCTTCCCGGAACAAGCCCAAGCGAGAAGGATCTGGTTTGTCTATACCGACCGAAATACTTGACGATGTATCGTAAAGTATAGGCGAAGGTCAGCCAGTATACTATAGATGCTATCCGAGCTAACATTGAAAATTCTCCAACACCTTGTTGTATAATTTCCTAATCTCATTCTTGCTGGAGTCTTTTAGCGGCAATTCCTCATCTTTGATACTCATCCAGCAAGTCATTGTACACTTTCCGAATGAGCTGCTTACTGAACTCTTCAAGAGGTACCTCGTCAAGAATGACGAACTTGAACTTGGTAGAGAAATAATGATACCAACAGGTTAAAATCAAGTCACTGGAATCTACCATCGTGCCGTTTTTATAGAACAATATACGATATTTAAGATCTTGAATAAGATACATCAATATCTTCTCGTCACCACTTGGTCTAGACAAGTCAGTGATAAAATAACAGTTGTACATCTCATCGCGTAACACTATATAGTACCATCCTTCGCAACCGGACACCCTAGGGACGGTTTTACCTCTCCGTATTACACTAATCAGTGCGCGTACAACGTTATACACGAGGAACACAATATATATGACAAGACCTATCTTCCTCACTTGGCATAAACCCCCATTCTACGGTGCTTCAAGAATGACTTAATTTTTCCCTTAATTGATTCACCAGCAATACCCTTAATAGGTATCGTATCGATTGTGCATATTTTATAAAAATCCGTACTCAGATGATATATCCACCGGCCACAACTAAAGTCCACTTTTACAATATTTAAATCGGGTAAACTCCACAGCAGCGAATGCTTGTGCTCCAAGCATTTAATAAGGTCGTGCATTTCTTGCTTGTGTAGTTCATCTACACATGTATCGAGAACCACATAACGCTCACCCTTATACAAAATAACCAGACATCTCTGATAAATATTATTCATGACATACGGATGCCAATATAATTCCTTTATCCGTCGAAAAGAGCGCTGCAACATGCCAACAAATACAATGCCATATATAAATAACAATACTTTCCGTAACATCATATTACCGCCGGTACCTTCACGGTTAAATCGAAAGCTCTTCGTATTTGATGCTTTAGAAAATCGCCACGCACCGAGTCGACAAACGGTATTCCATCGAGTTTTCCGTATCTGTATCGAATATTACCATTACACCTACGCTTGGGATTGTACAAAATTATATAGGAGTCAATTGCAGGTCCGACCTGACGAGAAAAGTTATACACAAAGGTCGAATTCGTTATTTTGATAAAAAACGCCTTCATTTGTATGAGATTATTCTTATCAGTAGCACAATCGGTTACACAGTAGATCTTGTTAGGCTGGTATTGTACAGCCAATATTAGTATAGGCTGGTCGTCACTTCTTTTATATATAATGCCAGCTTCTATGTATCGAAATATACGTCTTATCATTAAGACGAACGTATAACTATACAGAACCAAGGTAAGCCAGCGTTGCATAAGTAAAAGGTGAGCCGGGTGTCCGGCCCACCACACAATCCTAGAGTGACTACTAGCCTTCCTTCTTCACGACGGTAAGGTGTTCCCACGAGATTTCGACTTCGCACTCGACGAGCTTCTTGAGAGCTTCGATGTGGTCGCGAGCCTCTTGGGTCAAGTTCGGGTCGAGAACAGACGGCAAGTCGAGCGGCTTCTCGGTGAGATCGAAGCCTTCATTGACCAAGCGGTCGTTCACGGCTTGCTGGTCGGCATAGAGACCGTCGACAAGCGTCTGTTCGAGTTCTTGCTTGGAGAACTGTGCCTTGGCCTCTTCCGGCATCGGAGTACCGTACTGGAGGAGCCACTGCACTTCTGCCGGATGGCCGAGACCGTACTTGGTGAGCTTCTTGATGACCATCGTACCCTGCATCATATCAGCACGCTGCTTGAGGGATTCCACGATGTCGTTGAAACGACGGTCTACGCTGGATTCGCCACGAGCCTTGTCGGTCTGCTTGGCGATTTCTTCTGCTAACAACATATGTTATTCCTTTTGTTTATCTAGGTTTATAAAAAATGGTTCAGATTTATGACGTTCTAATATATGTTTGACTCGGTCAACAACCCTATCATAACCAGATTGGTCTCCCGTTTCAACTTCATATGAAACTTGCTGCTCATCAAGCATTCTCCGAATATCTTCTGCAATTCGATCAGATTCCAATTCAGTCTGGTTTCGCCCATTTGGATTATACGGCTTAATGCGGTTAAGAAATATTTCAATTGAATTGTCCCAATACTGCTTGGCTTCTTCAACGCACGCCATACCCAGCGATGGGCGACCAATTTTGTCCGCATAAATCTTCCCCAACAATATTGGAGAATCAGTTACAATAACATCAACCTTTCCGAAACACCTAGAAACACGAAACGCTTGTTTTCCAGTAATATAAAATTGGCATTTAAACGCTTCTTGACTACCTTCCCAAACCTTATCCTTCGCGAACTCGGTAACATATTCCGCGTCTACGCCAGCCATTTTCAATTTGGAAAAAATGTAAGCCGCCCCAGTGCTATTATGAACGACCGTACAATCATCGAGCAAAAAACGCTGATTTCCATCAGTCGTAAACCCGTAATAATCGTTTTCAGGTAACGATTCAACTTTAAAACATTCCCTTAACACACGATCGGGGTCTTTAACCATATTATTTGTTTTTTTGCGAGTAATTTTCACCGGAATTTTTGAAATATCACCAGTAATACTAACTCTATAATATGTTCCTTTATAAGGGTTACATTTATATGAATTACACCTTTTCGTACATTTATGAATCACAGCGCGAAGCCCACAACTGTTTACTAACCGATAGAAATCATATGCAAGCTGCTGGTTTTTATTTATCCAATCATAACCGGTGCGCGATAAACAACCATCAGAATCAATAAGTCCGGCTATAAGACTTAACCTATCAGACAATGGTGCGGTCATATATTCTATTGGAATATGTTTATTTTTGATTAAGCCATACGGATTTCCGCCTAGAGGATGTCTAGCGTGATTTCCTATATTACCAGCCGACAAGCAATATGATTGACACGGCCCATCTGTATTGGAATATTGTTTTAATACCAAGTGTAGCTGCTTTGCATATAACTCGCAAAAATCAACAATTTCTTTATCAGCAGTACAAAACCGCCCTAAACCTTCTGAAAATCCATCACCTAGCCAATAACCTAAATAATACGGATCAATTTTCAGAGAAACCTTATTAGTAAAAGTAACGCCACGTTTATATAAGCGAGAATAATGTTTATTCTTTCGAGTTGTCCTAAGATAATCATCGACGGTAATATCATTATAAGTCCAGTCTTTATTAACATGATATCGCATTAGAGATAAAACGTGGGAGTCACTAATAATAATATCTTTTGAATGACTTCTATGTAATTTATACATTGGCGACCGACCTCGATGTAATTCAATTACGTTACGCGGGGTTGAGTCATCTCCCATAACCACGTCTCCAACCATAATATCTTCAACATTTTTAACACTTCCGTCATACATAAGAACTTTCGTGCCAGCACCAAAGCATTTTCCGGTGCCTGGGCTTCCATACAGATTTACGATAATAGTATTTTTTTGATGAATCCGCATGTCAGTTTTAACAGCACAATCTTCGTTCTTCGGTACGATGCTTACCGTGCCGTCATCTTCCAATACAGGCTTCATTTCTTGAATGAAACCGGTATGATCGAAGTTAGGTACTGTCGTGAGAGAACCGTCTTCCTTCAATACCAGCTTTTCTCCGCCGAGTTCACCCATCACTTGGTCGCCAAGGTGAGGTTCAATCTTGCCCATCGGAACCGGATGGCACATCCGACCGACTAGCTGCTTCGACACGTCGAGACATACCTTGGTAGCGTTAATCATATCACAGTTGATGGTCTTGACGACGTTCTGGATGTTCGTCATCTCGTCCATACCTTTAAGAATTTCTGGGGTCATCTGTTCTTCGTTGTTATCCATTTCATACACTCCATATATACATAGGAAATATAGCAAAGTCCCCTAGCTTTCGCAACGCCGTTTCCTAGAGGACTTCTTGGCCTCCTTCCGGGCGGCTCGCACCTTGGCAAGCTCCTCCTTGATACGGCGGACTTCCTCCTTCTTGGCCTTCTTTTTCTTCTTGACGCTCTCGTACTCCATACCCAGCTTCATCATAGGAGATTCAGCCAGCGATATGGCTCCCAGCGTCTTGGTTGTGGTCAACAAGGCGAACTTTGACGGGTCAAGCTTCTCCTCGCCGAACTTTTCCAGAACCATCAGCTCGCGAAGTATTTCGCACATCCAGAATGCGTCACAAAGGTCGTTGTGCGGCGACTCGTACTGTTTAAGCTTCTCGAAGATTTCGGTCGGGTAAAGTTTAGGGTATTCCGACTTGAACGACACGCACATCGAAATCTTGTCGGCATCTCCGTCACCGGTGGCGAAACGCTTTATCTGGCCGATACCGAAGTTGATGATTCCCAGACCCTTCGTATAGGCAAGATAACGGATTCCCCCACAGAACTCCGCTATCTGCAAGATGCTACCGCTTCCGGTGTGAGCCTTGGAAGTAGCGTAGTCTTCCATACCCAAGAACTTAACCTCGTCCAGACGCTTCGATATGATGTCGTAGGTCAGCCGCTGGCGTTCGGGCATACAGAGAGCCGAATACTTGTCCGGAGCGCACAAGTATGCGATATGGACATTTCCCTCGTCCACGGCATACATCTTGGTAGTAGTATAACCGTAGAACTGGATATCCTTCACTTCAAGGTCGTCGTCCAAGTCCATAACGACAATGCCGCTGGACTTGATCGACGGGTCGATACCGGCTATCTTCATTCAGCCACCTTGACCGTGTCGGTATACACGTTCTCGTCCCAATACTGCATAGCGTTCTTGAACCAGAGAACCTGTTCTTCGGACAGCGGAGTGAAACGGTGGTAATCGGTAGCCAAGTCGAAACCGTTGCGCTTGGCAAATGAACGACCGTGGATGTGACCGTACAGATAAGTCACGCCGTCTCGTGACGGAGCCGGGAAATCGACCGGTTCGTGGATGATGGCAAACTTGAATGTCTCACCCTTTGCATTTGTCAGCTCCACCTCGCACAGACCGCCCGGAACCAGCTGTACAGTCTGGGTATGGTCGAACAGTTCGATAGAACGCTTACCCTCGTTCACTTGGTTAAACGCATCCACGATAGGCTTAATCTGGTCGAACGCCTTGCGGTCGTAGTTTCCGAGCGTCCAATACAACTTCTTGAAGTTGAGGTTGGATAGTAAGTCGATGACGTACTGCGGGTTAGATACTTCGCCGAAGTCGCCAGCGTGGTACACAACGTCGTCGGGACGGACAACCTTGTTCCAGTTGGACATCATCGTCAGATCCATTTCGACCAAGTCGGCGAACGGACGGCAAGAGAGTTCCAAGGTGCGTTGCTGACCGAAATGCGTGTCGGAGGTAAACCACTTACGCTCCGGAGACTTCTGGAGGTCATTGACCACGTCAGACAGCATCTTCTTCAAGTCGTTGTACCAGCTTTTCTTCTGCTCCGTAAACTTGAGCGTGAGGTACTTCATCTTGGTAGCGTCATCCGGGAATCCGAAGTACACGCCCGGCTTCTTGTACCATTCGCCAAACTCCACGTTCGTCGTGAAGGCTGGCCATTTCTCGCATCGAGGAACCCAGAAAACGAGAGCGGAGCAGATGTGCATCATCGTGCGTTCCCACTCGGTCTGCGCCCACAAGGGTTCCGGCTGGTGACGTTCCATATCGCTGAACTTGTCATTGGTCGGCGTAATGACGGTTCCACGGAAACCCAGCTCTTCGAGTATGTCGAACGCCGTGTATCGCCAGTCATCCGCGTAGTCGAATCGAGGACACGGACCAGCAAGGAAAATGGAGTTACGGAGGTTTGTAGGTGGATTGAGGCTCTTGGTTTCCTCATTAAAAGGTTCCAAGACATGGAAAGAATAATTTTTCATAATATTCTCCTAAATCACTTCCAACACGTTGGAAGCTACTGGATATGCATTGACGCTCTTGTTGGCCAACGTTATTTCAAACGGAGTCTTGGCTGTGAGCTTTATGTATGGATAGTTGGATTCTACTATCTTGATATCTGGGAATGTTTGTGCGCGGCTGTACTTCTGTACTACGGCGTCGAAATCCTTCTGAGTAGGCATTTCGTATCGTACATAATATACAGCAGCCTTCTTAATCGTTCTACGGATCGGAATAGAACGAGGATGAGTCTCGTGGTCAGCTCTATTGTAAGGGCCGATATACGATTTTATTTCGCTCCACCACGCGTTAATAAGCCCATCTATCAGTTCATCGGTCGAGACGTTTTCGGAAAGTCCAGTATCTTTGTATATCTTTTCAAGTTTCTGGTCAGTTCTTCCCGGCATCGTCTCGACCATTCTTCGTAATCGATTCGCTGCTGCCACCGCGTCCATCGAAGGACATTTAGCTTTAGTTGAAATCCGCCGTCGTAAGTCGAACAGCGACATCCCGAAAAAGGCTATCTTGTCTACCATTTTCCCTCACTATTTGAACAGTTTCTGATAATTCCTCAATTGTCTATATATTTTGTCGGACACGCCAATGCAAGAATTTTTCTTTAGCTGAATATACCAACTGATGAACCGATAAAGGAACACGCGGTCTACACGGTACTTCTTCATCACGCACTCTGTACAATGCTTCAGTTCCCCTTCAAATTCCTTCATAGAAAAGGCGTCGAAATGATTGATTATATGGTCATACATACTGGCACATCCGCTAATATGTGACAATGCCATATCAAGTTCCATAATATGGCCACCAATCCAGCCGTGGTCAAACAAACGACTCTTCTGGTTATAGACAATCGGTCGCATCATTTTGCCATTATTGTCAACCGCGATGCCGTACCAACTGGCAAACTCGATATTACCAGCAGTAGCATAATATTCATCTTTACCAATCAAGAACGGATGCTGTTCGAAGCATTCTCCCCAGCCGTCACTCATTTGGCCGTTGAGGTCGTCAATACATAAATCGACGAACTGCTTGAAATTTCGCTTATCATCATCGTCAATCTTCATAACTTGGCCGTTAGCCAGTGGAAGCTCCCTATGAATTTTAGGGAAATCCATAAACACGGAAATTCTTACATAGAGTTTTCCGTCGTACACGGTCATATGATAACAAGCTGAATAAATCTTGTAGCCGAGCTTATCAATAGCATCGTCAAAGAACTCGGCCCCGTCTTCACAAAAATCCAGAAATAGCTGTTTCTCAATGGCTTGCAAAGCGACGGAAACACTTCCATCGTAGTCCTTTGTATCGTTGTCTACCCATCGTGAAACGCTACAAGGTGCATAAAAGTCAATCTTCATTACGATGATTCCCCGCGTTATTCTCTATTTCAATGGACGATCGCCAGATTGCCTTCAAGTCGCTGAAGGACAGATTTGGGTCG
>Ga0265301_10004445_pt1 | contig 14141 bp, 10 predicted proteins | sample AusTroGonzalo_MG_2_FD_193488 | JGI IMG/M metagenome (GOLD analysis project Ga0265301, IMG submission 193488) | Bovine rumen microbial communities from tropical cattle in Woodstock, Queensland, Australia - Gonzalo_04 | ecosystem: Host-associated > Mammals > Digestive system > Stomach > Rumen ...
CTGGATGTTATAGCCGCCGTACTCGGAGCAGATGTTGCGCGTCAGCATCTTCAGACCGCCCTTGGCGGCTGCATAGGCGCTGACGGTCTCACGACCGAGTTCAGACATCATGGAGCATATGTTGATGATCTTGCCCTCGCGGCGCTCCATCATCTCGGGCAGCACGGCTGCGCTGACGATATAAGGGGCCACAAGGTCAATGTCAATCACCTGTTGGAACTCCGAGCGTTTCATCTCGTGCATGGGTATGCGCTTGATGATGCCGGCGTTGTTGACGAGGATGTCTATCTGGCCGATCTCGGCGTGGATGCGCTCTACAAGTGCCTTGACTGCCGATTCATCGGTTACGTCACAGACATAGCCGTATGCATTGTGAATACCTGCCTCGTGGTAGTCTGCAAGTGCCTTGTCAATGGCCTCCTGACTACGGGCGTTGAAGATGATAGCACTGGCACCGGCCTGGGCAAAAGCTTTGGCAATAGCGAAACCGATGCCGTAACATGCTCCGGTAATCCACGCATTCTTGCCTTCAAGAGAAAAAAGATTAGCCATATTTGTGTTCTTCATTGTGTTTATGCTTGTTCGGGGTCCCCAAAGAGCTTTGCTCGAATGGGGAGCAGCGGAGGCAGTCGAGCTCTTTATGTCGTCTGTCGACATCTTATAGCGAGATTTGCCGAAAGCGAATGCAAAGATACATAATAATACGCATACGCGTGTGCAAAAATTCGTCAAAAGAGTGGCAAACGACACCAATGGTTATTTTTTACACACAATGAGGCAGTAGTTTATGCGGTGGAACTACCAAGAAGATGCGACTCTTAATATACCGACGAAATTAAGATGTACGTAGCGGACAACTACGACAAATATTACAGATAGAGAAGAAGGAGGGCTATTTGTAGAAATGCCATGCCAGTCCGGCGCGGAACACCGGAGGATTGAGAGGATAGCCGGGCATGGAGAAGTAGTTCGCATCCATAAAGTGACCGTTCAGGTGCTGGTACTCGGCAAAGAATCGCAGACGGATAAGGCGGACGTAAAAGTTCGCATATACATTGATAATCGGGTAGTTTCCGACCATGGTCTCGTTCTGGGTGCAGAACTGCGAGGTCGCAGGGCAGATCAGCGGTGCGTAGTAGGCGGTGTGGTAGCGTACATTGGCACCTAACTGCGCATCCATCGCACGGAACCAACAGCCGTGGTAGTACAGATTGCTGTATAGCGCTATAGCCGGCAGCGGGAGAATAGCGTCTGACGAATGCTGCCAGACTACATTGTTCTCCCAGTTCACCCAAGGCGTGGTTAGGTCAAGATGAGCATTCACAGCCAGCACCTGCACGTTGCCTTCGTGCTGACGGGGCAGACCGCTGCTGTCGAAATAGATCATCCGCAATATATTCTCGAAACTGACATCCACAGCCGGCTTGATCCATCTGGTCGGATAAGCTACCTGTCCACCGACGAAGAAACGGTAGGTCTTGCCGAAACTGTTTTCCCATCGGAAGTGGTTAGACGAGTAGTGCTGCAGGTAGTATGAGGGAGTCTGGTTGCGGATATACGCCTTGGCGGAAAGGGTCAGACTGTCCTTGCCCAGACGGAAGCCTCCGTCCACATGCCCGTTAACCTGAAACTCGCCAATCTTATAACCTATAACGCAGACCTCGCCGTTGAAGTCGTAGCGGATGTAACGGTTCTGACGCATGTATAGCGCGCCTCCGACGAAGGTGTTGTTCAACCAGTGAAAAGCCGCACCGAGCGTGTCGTCCTGCATCGTGTAACGCTGCGCCTCATTGCGCGCATATACATCGAAACCGAACCGTAGTATGTGATTAAACTCCTCGTGGAAAGTGACATCAAGGGTATTACTGATGGTCAACACAGCGGAAGTGTCGCGCGTGCTGGAGTGCAGCGTGTCGAAGGTGTTGGCGTAAAACCCTTGGTTGGCCTGCTGCTCAATGTAGCGCTTGGTGGCCTCCTGGAGGTCGAAGGCGTGCCGGATTGTAATCAGCGGTATGCTGTCCCATGTCTTGAACGTATAGGAGTGGTTGACGTAACCCGTGAGATACCTCATTCCGGACATGGCGGAAAGGTTGACATCCATGTCCTCGGGATTGAGTGCGCCCCCGAGGTCCGAGGTGCGCACCAGACCGCCATTCTCGAAGTTTGAAAGCGTCGAGAAGTTAAACGCGCCATGAATGGCGTAGTTCTCTCCACTGTAGGACAGGAAAGCGTCACCGTTGACAACCTTCGCTTCTTGTGATGCGTAGTGACCGATAGAGTTGAAGTAGTTGATTTGTGCGCCTACGTTCAAATCCTCACGGATATTTCCGGACAGCAGCAGTTCCAGGTCGTTCTCCTCGCGGTAGGTCTTGAAGCCTTTGCGGTAGGAGATAGTCGAGAAGGGCAGGTTGGTGCGGAAGAATCGCGTTTGCGCCGGTGTGATGATATATGGCGCATAGGCGTGCACGAACGGGTTGTCGGTAGGTGTTTGGCGGTCGAAGAACAGCTTGGACTGGATGGGCGAGACAAAGTTGCCGTTATAGGAGTTGGCGATGCTGTAGCCGTTGATAGCAGTCTGCATAGGGAAGTTCAGATGCAGCGAGTCGTTCACATCCGGCAGCGTATCGGGTGTGATGAGCACAGGAGAGAAATGCCACGTCCGCAGAGCGGGCGCTGGCATTTTCTCCTTAGCTGCAGCCGCGATGACTGACAGCAAGACACAAGCGATTATGAATACTCTTTTTGTCAACTATTACCAAATAAATTCGGGGTCCCCAGCGTAAACCAAGCCAAAGGCTGTTTGCGCTGGGGAGAAGCCGAGGCACGCGTTGCTTTTATGGAGCATGGCTCAATCTGTGCGACTGCGTTGCCGAAGGCGTTACGCTTTTTTGCGGGCGCGGAGTTTCTTTAGTTCCTCCTGCAGTTCCTCGATCTCCTGGTTCTGGTTGTTGATGGTTTTCAGCAGGCCGTTCAGTTCCTCATTCTCGATGGTGGTAGGATATTGCTCCTCAACCCTCTGTAGGAAGTCAGAGAGGATGTTCATGTAGTTGATGAACGCATCGTAAGCCGACTCATAGTGTGTGTTGCCGGCGTTGATGTGGTTCATGTACAGGAAGTTGTCCGCCACCTGCAGGTGCAGCCAATCGCGCTGGAGGTTCTTGTCCTGGCAGAGATGAACGCGCTCAGCTACGGCATAGAGCTTGTTGAGTGCCTCTTGTTGCAGGTCATTGCCTACGAACGGCGCAAGGTCTTTCGCCTCGCCGCACCAGGTGTTGGCAAACGGTACAGCCAAGGATTCGATGGCAGCTTTCTTGCCCGCCTCCGACGGAGTGAGGAAGCCGATCTCTTTCTCCAGAGCGAAATATGGGATAGCCTTCAGGAACTCAAATATACCTGTAGCAGCCTGCTGACGAATGCCGAATGTCTCGGCACCCAGCCAGACGTTCACGAGGTCTTCCTCCTTTGGCAGGTCAATAATCTGCTGGGTGAACTTCTCTGCATCCATCGGATAGCCCGGCCATGAACTGTCTGAGAACAGGAACGACAGCGAGTCGGAAACGGCAGCGTTGCGGAGCAGCAACTTCACCTTCGGTGCTGCAGCCGACGAATAAACGTAGTTCGGCGACTTCCATGACAGCAGGTGCTTCGAGCCCTCGGTCATGCAGGTCTTGAAACCTAGTTTCTGCGCCTTGAACGCAAGCTCGTCATCGAACAGCAGTTCAGTGTTACACAGCGTAGTGGACTTCTGTCCGAACAGCTCGTTGATCTTGTCGGCGTGTTGCTTGACTTGTGCGACGAACTCATTGGCGTCGTACTGCGAAGCCAGCGAGTAGGCGTACGGCATAGCCACGAACTCCACGCACTTGGTATCGGCCAGCGCTTTCAGGCTGTCAATCATCTCAGGAACGAACTGTTGGAACATCTCCAGCATCTCGCCCGAGATGGCAAATGCGCAACGGAACTTGCCATGGCTGAGACGGATCATCTCCTGCAGCGTCTGGCATAGAGGCAGGTAAGAGGTGGATGCCAGGTACTGCACCTGATCCTCGCTCTGCATATCTTCGTAGTAATAGTGGTCGGCACCGATATCAAAGAAGCGATAGCGTTTCATGCGGAACGGTGCGTGCATCTGGAAGCAAAAACATATATTTTTCATAAGGCAATAATTTTTAGCGTTGTTAATTTTTTGTCTTTGAGCAGCCAAACGTGACTGCGGTCTTTCTTCTTTTAGCGAAGCGGTCTATAGTGTGTGATTGATTACACCATCATAGATGCGGCGCACCTTCAGTCCGGCGTCGTACCACTTGATGTTATTCACCTCTTCCCTACCCAGCTCGCTGAGCGACTTGTACATAGCCGGATACTTAACAATGGCGTAGATGGCATCTGCCATGGCGTCGATATCCCAGTAGTCGGTCTTGATGGCGTGCTGCAGAATTTCGGCGCAGCCTGACTGATGACTGATAATCGACGGACAGCCCACCTGCATTGCCTCAAGAGGCGATATACCGAACGGTTCGCTGACCGAAGGCATTATATATACATCACTCTCGCAGAGCATTTCCTGCACCTGTTTGCCTCGCATGAAGCCCGGGAAATGGAACTTGTCGGCTATGCCGCGCTTGGCAACAAGGTCGATCATCTCCTGCATCTTGTCACCCGAGCCGGCCATGACAAAACGAACGCCGTCGGTCTTGGCTAGCACGCGTGCCGCAGCCTCGACGAAGAACTCCGGTCCCTTTTGCATCGTAATTCGGCCAAGGAATGTCACGAGCTTGTCCTTACGCGGATGCTTGACGAACTCCTCGGGGTTGGGCAGCGGCTCTACGGCGTTGTGAACGGTAGAAACCTTGTAAGCCGGAATGCCGTACTTCTCAATCACTGTCTGACGTGTCAGGTTACTTACGCACATAATGTGGTCGGCTTCTTCCATACCACGTTTCTCGATGCTGAACACTGTGGGGTTGACATTACCGCGTGAGCGGTCGAAGTCGGTGGCGTGTACGTGGATAACCAGAGGCTTGCCGCTGATATGCTTGGCAAACACGCCTGCAGGATAGGTCAGCCAGTCGTGGGAGTGGATAATGTCAAAATCTAGCGAGTGCGCCAGAACCGATGCCACAGCCTCGTAGTTGCTGATCTCCTCCAGCAGGTTGTCCGGATAACGGCCGGAAAAACCAATGCAGCCCAGATCGTCAGTGCCGATGCGTGTGAAATCGTAATGAATACCGTTCCTTAGGTGATAGAACTCCTCAGGTGACATACGTCCTTCCATACGCTGGCGGACATAGTTGTAGTCAACGTCCTTCCATACAACAGGAACACTGTTGGCGCCAATGATACGCAGGAACGACTGATCTTCGTCGCCCCAGGGTTTGGGTATGACAAAGGTAATCTGCATGTCCTCCTGCTGCGCCATGCCACGGGTCAGACCGTAGCTGGCTGTACCTAATCCACCAAGGATATGAGGGGGAAATTCCCATCCAAACATCAATGCTTTCATATTGTGTTCCTCCTATTTTTGTTCATTGTTCTCTGCGGCGGATTGCTCCATGGCCCGCAGTTCGTTAAATACCGTCAAGGCTGCGGCTACGCTGGGCGCGTAACTCATGCCGCCGTGTCCTTTGTATGGCGGGTTGCCGTCGTAAAGTTCGTTGAGCGTGCCTACGCAGAGTTCGCTCATCTCCGCCTCGAATCCTACCAGCAGCCGGCGCATGAAACTCTCGCCGCTGTGCTGATATACGCGCAGGTAGGCTTTGCCGTAAGCCGAGAGGGTCGATGGCCATACGGGACCGTTGTGGAAGTTGCGGTCGCGCTCCTGCTGTCCGCCACGATACAGCGGACGGTAGTTGCCGCTTTTCGGCGACAGGGTGCGCAGGCCTTTGGGGGTATAGAGCTCCTTGGTGCAAATATCAACGACTGCTTTCTGCTGGCGGCGGTCAAGCGGCGAGTACGGCAGCGAGACAGCCCATATCTGGTTCGGGCGAACCTCCTTGTCCTGATACTGGTCAATCACGTAGTCGTTGAGGTACAGACCGTTCCAGAACGTGCGGACGAAAGCGTCACGCGTCAGTTCGGACTGGTACTCCATCAGTTCGGCCAGGTGCTCCTTGCCTTGTGCCTTCAGCAGTTCGGTCGCAAAACACATGGCGTTGTACCAGTAGGCGTTAATCTCAACCACGTAGCCGGTACGCGGGGTGATCGGACGGCCGTTTTCCACAGCGCCCATCCATGTGGCGGGACGCTCACGACCCTCAACCCACAGCAGACCGTTGTGGTGCAGTTGAGCACGCGGATGTTTGCCCTTGCGGTAGAAGGCGATTATATCCTGAATGAGGTCGCCGTATTGGGCAGCCACCTCATTGATGTCAGCGTAGCGTGTGTATTCCTGAATGGCATAGACGAACCACAGCAGCGAGTCGGACTCGCCCATGTCCGCCATCTTTATGCCTTCGTTTTTGCCGTCAAGGAACGCGCGCACCTCGGGAACTGCGGTTTTATTTACAATAACATCCCAGTACTCGGGACGGTCGATGCCCATGGTGCATGCACAAACAGCGAAGAACTCGGTGCGGGCGTTGGGCGTGTACCACGGATAACCGGGCAGCAGATAACACTTGTCACCCTCGCGTTTGTAGAACTGTGAAGCGGAGTTCTTGAGCCAGGAGTACATGTCGTTCTTTGCCATACGGCGCTCCGTCTCTTTCTCCCAGAGCTGCTTTAGTCCTGACGGTTTGAGTTCGCTGACGCCTGCGGAGAAGATGATTGACTCACCTTTGCGCATCTGTACTTCAAAGTATCCGGGTACCATCTGGTCCTCTTTGAACTCAAAGCCGCGCTCTTTTTCCTTGCGGTAGCGGATGCCTTCGTACCAGTGTGGGTCATGCACATATTCCACTTGCTTGTTGAACTGCATATAGAGCCTTGGCAGCGATTCATAGAGTTGGCATGAGCGACCGTTGGCTATATCGTCCATGTTTGTGTTTGCTATGCCGTTGGCGTGTGTCAGTTCGTTGATGTCACGGAAGGCAAGGAACGGCTTGAAGCGCATCGTTGTGGATGCTCCTGACTCAAGCAGTGTGTAGCGTACGAGGATACGCGGTTCGAAGCTGACAAGCATGTGTTCCTTGGTCAGCACCACGCCGCCCACGCGGTATGTGGTTTTGCTGATGGTGATGCAGTCGAACTCACGGATGTACTTGTGTCCGTTGGGAGAGAACTGGTTCTCGCCATACTCGTGCAACCCAAGGTTGAAGGCTGCACCGTGCTGGATAATCGTCTCGTCAAGAGACGACAGGAGCACATAGTTGTGATCTCCTACCGGTACTACCAACTGACCGTGGTACTTGCGCGTGTTGCAGCCCACGAGGGTGGATGCACAATACGCGCCGGCGCGGTTGGTCAGTAGCAGCTCCTTACTCAAACTTCGCTCGAGGTTGACGAGCAAGGTCTTGTCAAAATTTAAGTAGCTCATAGTATTCTTGTGTTTTACGTTCTATTCGTTTGCTACTAGTTGTCTGGCAAACTAGTCAACTAGTTATATTTTCCGCCGAACTTGGCTTCCACATCTGCCACAATCTGGCGGATGTTCTGTTCATTTTGTTTCTTGCAGATAAGCAGCACCTTCCCGTTCTGTGCTACAATCATGTCCTGCAGGCCTTCTATTACTGCCAGATTACCGTCAGGCAGGGTGACTACATTGCCGTTGCTTTCGTAGAAAAGGATGTTTCCGTGCAGGGCTACGTTCTGTTGCTCGTCCTTCTTGCCTAAGTCGTACAGCGAACCCCATGTCCCCAGATCACTCCAACCGAAGTCAGCATAAATCACACGCACGTCTTCGGCTTTTTCCATAATCCCGTAGTCCAAACTGATGTTAGGGCAGGTGGGGAACATCTCCTGGATGAATGCTTCTTCTTCGGGTTTACCCATCAGTTCGTCCCCTTTTTTGAACACATCTGCTATCGTCGGTTGGTGGGTGCGGAAAGCTTTGCGTATGGCTCGTATGTTCCATAGGAAAATACCGGAGTTCCAAAGGAACTCACCGCTCTCATAAAAGACTTTCGCCAACTTAAGGTTGGGCTTCTCTGTAAAAGTCTTCACGGGCAGTACGGCATTTTCGCACTTGTTTTCCGTGTTATCCAATTGTATATAGCCGTAGCCAGTCTCAGGACGTGTGGGACGCATTCCCAGAGTCAGCAGACTGTCATGCTCAGCTATATGACGTAAGCCTACCTTTATCGTTTCGATAAACTTGTCCTCACGCAAAATTAGGTGGTCGCTTGGCGCCACGATGATGTTAGCGTGACTTGCTGGGTCGCTCCAGTCCACATCAGCGATGCTTTTCACGCCCAGACGCTTGCCGATGACACCGGATATATGCGAAATGGCATACGCTACACACGGTGCGGTGTTTCGCCGCGCAGGCTCACATAGTATCTGCTCGGGCTTGAGCTCGGGCAGTTGCTCCAGCATCATGTCGCGGTAAAGCACGTTCGTTACAATCAGGATATTCTCAACGGGCACGAGCTCGCGGAAACGGTTCACAGTCATTTGCAGCAAACTCTGACCTGTACCGAAGAAGTCAAGGAACTGCTTCGGACGGCTGTTGCGGCTCTCAGGCCAGAAACGACTGCCGACACCGCCGGCCATAATTACGCAGAAATTACGGTCACGGGATAACTTGTCTATGGTATTTATCATGTATTATATTTAATTTGCCTACAAAGTTACAAATATTTTTCCAATAATGCAAATAATAAGACAAAATATGTGGAAATATTTGCATTTTTCAACTTTTTGTCGTAACTTTGTGCTCGTAACAGACTTTTCTATGTTCAAAAACCGCTTGATATTTCTTTTGCTGGTGGCATTTGGTCTGCTTGGTTGCGGGCGTTACTCACAACCGCGTCCATACGGATATTTCCGTATTGATGTGCCTGAATACGGCTATCAGGTTTCGGCTATCAAGGGTTATCCGTACCGGTTTGAATGCGCCGAGATAGCATATGTTGACACAGTCGTTGAACATGCTGAACCGTACTGGATGGACATAGTATATCCTACACTCAATGCGCGTATCCATTGCAGTTACAAGCCTGTGGAGCGGAATTTGGGCAAACTGACGGACGAAACCATACGTATGGTGTTTGACCACGCGATTAAGGCGGATGCTATTCCGGAAAAGGGCTATACCAATCCTGATGAACGCATTTTTGGAGTATATTATGATTTGGAAGGCAATACCGCCTCGCCGGTGCAGTTCTTCCTTACCGATTCTGTGCACCATTTTTTCCGTGGTGCATTGTATTACAATGCTATCCCTAACGCCGATTCGCTGGCGCCGGTCAATGACCTCATGCGTCGCGATATACATCATTTGATAGAATCATTCAGGTGGCAGAACCGGAAATGAGAACAGCTGTGTACGATATGATTTCAGAACGTGCCCGCAGGGGCGAAAAGATGCTTGTCAGGCTTATTGATCCTGACAAGTTCAACGCCTCGACCTTGTGCCCGGGTTTTGATTTCTATTTCGTTGGCGGTTCTACGGCCGCGGACTGTTCTGCGGTTGTGCGTGCTATTCACGCCGTATGCGATACGCCGGTCATTCTGTTTCCCGGCAGTCCTGCGCAGTTCACGCCTGAAGCGGATGCCTTGCTGTTCCTTACGCTCATGAACAGCCGGGACCCGCGGTTCCTGATTGATCCGCATATCCAATGTGCAGATAACATCGTTGCCTCCGGTATGGAATCTATACCTATGGGATATATTCTGGTCGACGGCGGACGCGTCAGCACCACCCAACAGCTCACAGGTGCGCAACCTGTACCTCAGCACGATGCGAATGCTGTTGTCCGATTGGCACACGCCGCGCAACTTCTCGGCAAGCGGATTGTTTACCTTGAAGCGGGTAGTGGTGCCAAAACACCTGTCTGTCAGAATATTATACGCGCTGTGCGCAAAGCCATCGACCTGCCGCTGGTTGTAGGAGGAGGTATTTGTACGCTACAGCAGATGACCGATGCTTTTGGGGCAGGAGCGGATGTTGTTGTGATAGGCAACCATTTTGAGGAACATCCGGAAAGCATGTCAGACTTTACCGGTCCGTTTCCGAGCCGTTACCGGTCCGTTTCCGAGCCGTTACCGAGACTTCACCGGGAGTGATGACTACCGACGAAAAATATATGAACCTTGCGCTCTACGAAGCGCAACTCGCTTTCGATCAGGGCGAGATACCTGTCGGCTGCGTTATAGTTGCTGACGATACGGTCATCGGCCGCGGGCACAACCTCACGCAGCTGCTTCACGACGTAACCGCCCATGCCGAGATGCAGGCTATTACTGCTGCGGCAGAAACCTTGGGTGGCAAGTACCTGCAAGGTTGCACGCTGTACGTCACCGTCGAGCCTTGTATCATGTGTGCCGGAGCAATAGGATGGGCGCAGGTGTCGCGGCTGGTGTACGGCGCATCTGACCCCAAACGGGGGTACGCGACTTTTGCCCCTAAAGCATTGCACCCCAAGTGTATAGTTACGGCCGGCGTGCTTGAGCAAGAATGTCAAACACTTATACAACAGTTCTTTCAATCTAAACGCTAATATGTCACGAACTCTGAAAATCGTATTGATTCTTTCCGCCTACGTGGCGCTGACAGCGCTCACTATCTATCTGTTCCCAAAGTACAAGAACGCCTTCAACTATCACTTTGAGATAGGCAAACCATGGGGATACGAACTGGTGACGGCGGAGTTTGATTTCCCGATATACAAGACGGACGCCGAGGTGAAACAGCAGCAACAGGAGGCGGTGAGAAATGTTGTGCCCTGTTTCATCAAAAAGACGGACCTGCCTAAAGGCATATATGTCCTGTCGCTTGAGGATTACGACCGGATTCTTTCGGATGGTCACAAGCGCATATCTGTACTTACCAACCGGCACAGGGTTACCACGCTGACTGTCGACGAACTGATGACGCCCAAGTCTGCATACGAGTACTTTGGCGAACAGTGCGAACCGAACATTGTCTCCGACTCGGTTGCCAATGCGCGTATGATTCAGGAAGCAATAGAGTCGGTATCGTTGACGTTCGGACTCGTGCAGAGTGGAGAGCGGATTATTGACCGCGGAGAGATTGTTACGGAGCAAACATTCCAGATTCTCACATCGCTCGCTCGGGCGTATGATGAAAGGAATATAACCCGCCAGCAGACGATATTTGTCCAAGGGGGCTATTATGTGCTTGTTACAATGCTGATAACCTTGTTTGTCCTGTATCTTGCCCTAATACGTCGGAACCTGTTCACGCAGTTGCGAGACACGCTGTTCTTCTGTCTGCTGATGGCGTTGTTAATCACCACTTCGTTCCTCATCCTGCGTTTTTCATCTGACGATACGCTCCTGTACATCGTACCGTTTGCTTGGCTGGGCATACTGACGTCTGTATTCTACGACTCCCGTACAGCGTTTGTCTTGCATTTCATAACAGTCCTGATTATCTCATTGGCGGCACCCGCGCCGTTTATGTTCCTGTTCACGCAGAGTGTGGTGTGCATCATTGTGATTTATTCGTTACGGAAAATGACGCAGCGGGCGCATCTCGCCAATACAGCCCTGTTCACAGGACTGACATATGCGCTTGTTTATACGGCTCTTTCGCTTACCACTACGGGGACCTATACTCATCTTCAATTGCGGGTGTACATGTTCATCCTTGCCAATATGGTGCTGATTATTTGTGCATATGGAGTGATATATATATTCGAACGTATGTTTGGCTTGGTGTCGGATGTTACGCTCATTGAACTGTCGAATGTCAATTCAGATCTTATGCACCGTTTTGCAGAAGAGGCTCCCGGCACGTTTCAGCATACCTTGCAGGTCAGTAATCTTGCTACCGAGGCGGCTAAGAAGATTGAGGCTAACGCACTGCTTGTGCGTACAGGTGCCTTATACCATGATATAGGCAAATTGGCGGCTCCCCAGAACTTTACGGAAAACCAGCAGCTAATGGCTCCTGCAAGCAATACGCAACAGGGGGATGGCGGTGGTGGCAATCCTCTGCTGCGTATGACGAACATTGAAGCTGCACAAACGGTCATCGGGCATGTCAGCAATGGTCTGGCGCTTGCTGCCAAACACCACCTCCCGCAGATTATCCGTTCGTTCATAGCATCACACCACGGCACATCGCTTGTCCGTTATTTCTATAACTCCGAATCGAACGCCCATCCGGGACAGACCATTGATGAGTCCCTGTTCCGTTATCCCGGTCCCAAGCCCACTACCAAAGAAACGGCTATCCTCATGATGGCGGATGCCGTGGAAGCGCGCAGCCACAGCCTCAAGGAGTACACTGAGAAGTCTATCGCCGACATGGTCAATCAGATGATTGATGCGCAGATTCAGGACGGCCAGTTTGCTGAGACACCGCTTTCGTTCCGTGATGTGGAAGCTATACGCGAAGTGTTCACTACCAAGCTTATTGCTATCCACCACCAGCGTATAGCTTACCCGACGCTCAATAACGATAAGGCCCAATAATAGGATCTGTATAATGAAAGAGCAGGCTGCCTCAAGTGAAGCAGCCTGCTCTTGTAGTATGGCATTGTGCCTTTAGGGGGCGACGCGGTTGATGTCACGCGGGAACATCGAGCACTCCTTGACGTTGTTGATGCCCAGGAAGCAGGCCGTGATACGCTCCAGACCGATAGCAAAGCCTCCGTGAGGCGGCATGCCGTTCTTGAACGTGTCGAGGTAGAAGCGGAAATTATCCGGATTCATGCCACGTTTGATCATCTTGTCGCGGTATTCCTGCTCCTTGTGGATACGTTGTCCGCCGGAGGTGATCTCCAGACCGCGCATCAGCAGGTCAAAGCTCAATGTCAGTGTCGGATCACTCGGGTCGTCCATCGCGTAGAACGCACGGTGTTCGCTCGGGAAGTGCGTCACGAAGACGAAATCCGAACCGTACGTATCCAATGCGTACTTGCAGATCGCGCGCTCCTCTTCCGGTGCGAGGTCATCCTCGCCGCGGTGATCGGCTTCGCAAAGCTTGTTCTCCCAGAGTATCTCATGCACCTCGCTCAGTTTCCATGCAGGCACCTCGTGAGGCAGCACGGGCAGCGTAGCGCCGAGCAGGTTCAGCTCATGGGCGCACTTCTCGCTCACGGTTTTGATGATGTGCTGCAGCAGACGGGCCTCCAATTGCATCACATCCTCCTGACCTTTGATGAAACCCATCTCGACGTCAAGTGAGATGTACTCGTTCAGGTGACGGCTGGTGTTGTGCTTCTCGGCGCGGTATGCCGGAGCAATCTCGAACACGCGCTCATATACGCCTACGCCGATCTGCTTGTAGAACTGCGGCGATTGCGCCAGATAGACCTGCTTGCCGAAGTAATCCATCTTGAACACGTTTGCACCGCCCTCTGCACCCTCGGAAACGATCTTCGGAGTGTAGATCTGCGTGAAGCCGTTGTCTGTAAGGAAGTCGGCAAACGCCTTGGCGATGGTCGATTGTACCTTCAGGATACCCATGTCGCGCGGGTTGCGCAGAGTGACCTGACGGTTGTCGAACTTATAGCGGAGCAGTGTCTCCTCGTCACCGAACTTCAGGGCGTTCATATCCACCACCTCGGCCGTTGTCGGACGCGACAGAACACGTACCTCCTGTACGGCCAGTTCGATGGTTTTGTAATATACCGCCTGGTCCTTGATCTTGGCGTCACCCACCTTGCCGGTAATGGTAACAGCCATCTCTCGGCAGAGGTCAGCCATGGCAATGGCGTTGCCTGCTTCGTCAAAGAACTTCGACTCGCTGTTATCCACTACGGTCTGCAGCAGACCGCACGCCTTGCGAAGGATGATAAATCCGCCCCACTTCGTCACGCGGACATTGTGGATCATTCCGCTCACAGTAACGACCTCGCCGGCTTTTGCTCCGGCGAGGTTGTCAACTGTCGATATTTCATGCAATGAAATCATGTACTCGAAGATTAGAGTTTCGGTCCTGCAGCTACGAGAGCCTTGCCGGCTTCGTTGCCTGTGTACTTGTTGAAGTTCTTGATGAAGCGGCTGGCGAGGTCTTTAGCCTTCTCCTCCCACTGAGCAGCGTCAGCGTAGGTGTCGCGCGGATCGAGAAT
>Ga0265301_10004446_pt1 | contig 14141 bp, 16 predicted proteins | sample AusTroGonzalo_MG_2_FD_193488 | JGI IMG/M metagenome (GOLD analysis project Ga0265301, IMG submission 193488) | Bovine rumen microbial communities from tropical cattle in Woodstock, Queensland, Australia - Gonzalo_04 | ecosystem: Host-associated > Mammals > Digestive system > Stomach > Rumen ...
TCCTCCAACGGCGACCACATCTCCTCCCCCAACGTGGACGGTCCCCGCAAGGCCCTCCTCATGGCACTGGAGCAGAGCGGCATCACCAAAGAGCAGGTCGGCTACATCAACGCCCACGCCACCTCCACCTCCGTTGGCGACACCAACGAGGCTAAAGCCATCTACGCGGTGTTTGGCGACAACATGCCTCCGGTGACCTCCACCAAAGGCCAAACCGGTCACGAAATGTGGATGGCCGGCGCCAGCGAAGTCATCTACTCTATGCTGATGATGAAAAACCGCTTCATCGCCCCGAACCTCAACTTCGACCACGGCGACGAAGATACCAGCAAGCTCAACATCCCCGCCCAACGCATCGACAACTACGACTTCGACATCTTCTTGTCGAACAGTTTCGGCTTCGGCGGAACCAATTCCACATTGATTATCAAAGACATAAAATAAATCAAAAAAGTATATTTCCCCAAAAAAGATTGCTATGGAAAAAGACGAAATGATCAAGAAAATGGTGTCCATCCTCGCTGATGAGTTTGAAGTGGAACAAGAAGCTATCCAACCCGAGGCAAACATCAAAGAGACGATGCACCTTGACAGTCTGAGCCTTGTCGACATGGTAGGCCTGGTAAACGAGGAGTTCGGCGTGGAGATCAAAACTCCCGACCTTCCTACGTTGAAAACCTTTGCAGACCTGTACGACTATGTCTACACCCGCATGTAATACCAACGACATCATTAGCCTTATCCCCCAACGGCCGCCCATCCTCATGGTGGACGGGTTCTCGTTCGAAGACGAACAGAACTGCAACTCCACACTGACCATCTCCGGCGATAATATGTTTCTGGAAGAGTCGGGGCGGCTGGCGGAAGAGGGCATCTTAGAACATATCGCCCAGACCGCTGCGGCCTACGTGGGTTACCTGCGCAAACAGGCCGGCGAAGAGGTCAACATGGGCTATATCGGCGACATCAAACGGTGTGTGGTGAACCATCCTATGCCGATGGCCGGCGACACGCTGACGACCCACCTCACCATTATGTCGCAAGTGGGCAACATCACGATGGTGGCGGCGGAAACTGCTGTCAACGGCCAAACGTTGATGACCTGCCGCATGAAATTGGCGAATTAACCCCGCAAGAGCAGAGCCATGTCCCAAATCAGTACATTATTTGACATCATAGAGGCAAATCAGGAGGCTGTTTTGCTGAAAATGAACGAAAACCACCCGGTTTACCAAGGGCATTTCCCCGGAAATCCCATCACCCCGGGCGTGCTCTCGTTGCGCATGATTCGCGAATGCGTGAGCCGCGAAATTGGACGCCCGCTGCACTATGCGGCCATCAAAAACTGCCGCTACGTGGCGCTGATCCGACCGGGCGACACGCTGCGCCTCCAACGACAAATCACTGAAAACGAAGGTTCTGTCACCGTGAAGGCCACCCTTACAGACGCGAACAATCCCGATGACCTCCGCTTGCAACTGGAAGCCGAAATGCGATAGATTATGGCGGAAAAAAGAGAAGTGGTAATCATCGGTGGCGGTTTCGGCGGCCTCACCTGCGCCCAAGCGCTCGCAAAAGAGGGCATGAAGGTGACCGTGCTGGAGAAATGCGCGGTTCCCGGCGGCGCGTTCCAATCGTTCTGCCGTCACGGACAACGCCTCGACACCGGATTCCACTATGTGGGCGGCATCGGCGAAGGTGAAGTGCTACACCCGCTCGTCACCTACTTCGGATTGGAAGACCTCCCTTGGCAACCCCTTGACGATGAATTCCTTGAGGTTCACACGCACGGACAAACCTTCCGTCTGCACCGCGGTTACCCATCTTTCGTGGACCACCTCTCCGCCGATTTTCCAGAAGAGAGAACTGCTCTGGAGAAAATCGTCTCTCTGATGACAGGCATCAACAAGCACATCTACGAGTCGATACTCCCAGGACAAAACGCCTTTGACAACATCCTGATGGGCGTCTCCGCCAAAACCTACCTGGAGGCGAACATCCCCAATCCCGTTTTGCGCGACCTGCTCTGCGGACAGTGCCTCACCACTGAACTTACCGACAAACTGCCGCTCTATTCGTTCCTGCAATCGCTCAACTCCTTCATCCAAGGTTCCTACCGACTGAAAGGCGGCGGCGAAACCCTGATTAACAGACTGGTAGAAAACGTCCAACACTTGGGCGGCGAAGTGCTCATGCGCAAAACCGTCAGCCAGTTCAAAGTCAACGACGACGGCAATATTTGCGCGGTAAAATGCACCGACGGCACCACCTACAAAGCTGACATCGTCATCTCCACCCTGCACCCATCCCTCACCATCGACCTCATCCCGGAATGCAAGCAGGTGCGCAACATCTACCGTCGGCGCATTCAACGATTGGAGAGCACCGTGGGCATGTTCACCGTTCAGCTGGAGGTGCAGCCCAACACCATCCCCTATCTGAACCGCAGCATCAGCATCATCGAAACCGACAACCTCTGGAACGCCCCCTGCGGAAAAGAGGCCCCCGTGAACACGATGCTGATCAACTTTAACGTCCCCGAGGAGGGCCAATTCGCCACCAATATCGATCTGCTGATCCCCATGTCGTGGGACGCAGTGAGCGACTGGGAAGAGAGCCGCTTAGGCCATCGTCCAGAAGAGTACAAGGCCTTCAAACAGCAAAAAGCGGAAGAGTGCATCGCCTTCGCGTTACGCTATATTCCTGAATTAAAAGGTAATATCGTGAACTATTGGACCAGCACACCGCTCACCTACCGCGACTACACCGGTACGCAACACGGCTCCAGCTACGGCATCCGCAAATCGTTCGACAACCTGCTGGGCACTCTCGTATCTCCCGTATCACCCCTGCCCAACCTCTATCTGGCCGGACAAAGTCTGATGTTGCACGGCATGTTGGGCACCGCGATGACCTCGATGCTCACCTGCAATATCATTTGCGGTAAAAATCTGCTCGAAAAGTAAATTAAAAGTCTGAATTGACCTCCAGCGTCTCCACTTTGGAGTTTTTCCCGTCAATATATGAAATCACAAACGGCGAAGTGCTATGATAGCTGCACTTCGAAAGGACAATCATGTTGTAAGCTTGAGTCACCGTGTCCGTATCGGTCTGCCATTTGGAGTAATCGGTGGTGTATTTCACGTAAATAGGTTCCTCCTTGATGTTGTTGACCTCTTGCGTAATCTCCCCGTACTTGCCGCTCAAACGGTTCTGCAAATCGGGATAGGTGAACTGCGTGCTCATGGTGAAGAAGACGTTGACACTGTAGACCAGATGGGTTTTCGACGCCGAACGGATCTCGATTTTCACGCGCTCGCCCGCAAAAACACCCTTCATCACCGTATAATTCGGTTTAGTGTGGTTGACATCCTCCACAAAGCCCTTGCCCTTCATCTTGGAGACAAACGTCGACATCGTGCTGTTCATGCCAACACCCAAAAACTTCATCGGCTGCGTTTGCGCATAACTGAATATCAACGCGATACAAAAAAATCCGGTCAATAATAACTTCTTCATAAGTGGTTTTCCGTTCAAAGAGGTCGCAAAAATACAATTTTCATCTGTATGATTAGACGTCTTTCTCGCCTTTGGGTTTATTTTGAAATTGTAGAGACGCGATTAATCGCGTCTCTACATATCGTAAATGTTATCATAAAATAGCCCGAAACGGTTTAACACGATGCTGGCGCGGCTTTGGTCGATGACAAGTCTCACCTTCTTGGTAGTGACGGTTTCCGTGAGCACAATCCGCTTGTAACCGATGGTTGTCTCTTCAGCGATGGTGCGCCACTTCCCGTTCTCATCCTCGACTTCAATGTGGAACTTCTCCACCCGCTGTCCAAGAGGTATAAATTCTTGCAACATAACGCGGTTAAAGGTCTGAGACTCATCGAATTCCAATTCTACATAGGCGGATGTTACATTGTCGGATGTGGCCCAGTAGGTATCATAGTAGCCGTCAATCAGAAAATAGGGGTCTCCATCCACAGGAACTATGTGAATACAAGATTTTTCTGGCGAGCGATAAGCACCGGCATAATATTCCTCCATAAATTTTCTTCTCTGAGCCACAAGAGCTGAATATCCTTTGGTATAGCCGCCACGAACATTGGTTGAGCTAACCTTTACGGTATTTTTCGCCAAATCCCTCGCAAAGATGCTGTCCAACGCGGCGCGGAACTCCATCAGGCGCAACGAATCCTCTGCAGGAATAAGACCGCGGTTATCCGGCGGCACGTTGAGCAACAGTAAGGAGTTGCGTCCCACGCTGTTGTAGTATATCTTCAGCAGCTCCTGCACCGACTTCGGGTGCTCACTCTCGCGCCAGAACCATCCCGGTCGGATGGAGACGTCTGTCTCGGCGGGCACCCAGCACGCACCATTGTAATTGCCCACGTTGAGTGTGTCCAAAGAAGGCGCATCCGCACCAGGTCCGAACCCGTCCACATCAAGTCGCGACCAGCAGGTGCGCCCGCAGGTGCCCTCCTCGTTGCCAACCCAGCGACAACCAGGACCCACATCGCTGAAAATCACTGCGTTGGGCTGCAGCTTATGCGTCTGCGCGTTGAAACTTTTCCAGTCATAGACTTGTCGTTTGCCATTCGGACCTTCACCGTTGGCGCCATCAAACCACTGCTCGAAGATGGGACCATATTTCGTATGGGCACTACGCAAAGTCTTGAGGAACACTTCGTTGTATTCGGGCGTACCATAGGTAGGTGCGTTTCGGTCCCACGGGGAGATGTAGATACCGAACTTCACCCCACTCTTCTTGCACGCTTTCGACAGCTCCTTCAGCACATCGCCTTTTCCGTTGCGCCACACGCTCTCGCGCACCGTATGCGTACTCGCGGGGTTGGGCCACAAACAGAATCCATCGTGGTGTTTGGCAGTGAGTATAATGCCACCGAATCCCGCCTGTTTCGCTACCGCCACCCACTGGTTGCAATCGAGTGCAGTTGGGTTGAAGATATCCTCCGTTTCGGTGCCCTCGCCCCATTCGAGCCCTGTAAAAGTGTTCGGCCCGAAATGGCAGAACATATTCATCTCCATCCGCTGCCACGCCACCTGCGCAGCAGTCGGCACCGGCCCATAAGGCGCGGGCGGCTCTCCCGGTTCAGAACAAGTGGGCGGTTGCTGCGCCTGCAATGAAAGCCCGAGCAGGGCGAGACATATTATCAAACACAAACGTTTCATACAGACAATTTTGACCGCAAAAATACAAAAAAGGCCGACTTGCGCCGACCTTAATTATCACATCTATGCATTTTGCCTATTGCCTACTTATCCTTAAACGAGAAAATCGAACTCTCGAACTTATCCTGCGCGTAGGCCTTGTCCACCACGATCTTCTTTTTGTTCAAGCTCGGGAACTCGAACATCGCGTCGGTCATGATCTTCTCGACGATGGCGCGCAAGCCGCGGGCACCCAACTGCAACTCCACCGCCTTCTCGACGATGTAGTCCAAGCTCTCTTCCGTGAAACTCAGCGCGATGCCGTCCATCTTAAACAGCGCAATGTACTGTTTCACCAACGCGTTCTTCGGCTCGGTGAGGATGCGCTTCAATGCCGCACTGTCGAGGGCGTTCAGCGAGGTGATGACCGGGAAACGGCCGCACAGTTCCGGAATCAGTCCGAAGTCTTTGATATCCTGCGCACTGACGTATTTCAACGCCTCCTGCGGGTTGAAGTTGATGTTCTTCGTATTGTAACCGATGGCGTGCGTGTTCATGCGGTCGCAAATGATGTTCGACAGGTTATTGAAGGCACCGCTGCCGATGAAGAGAATATGGCGCGTGTTGACCTGGATGAACTCCTGCTCGGGATGCTTTCTGCCTCCTTGCGGCGGCACGTTCACGATGGAACCCTCCAAGAGTTTCAGCAACGACTGCTGCACGCCTTCGCCCGACACATCGCGCGTAATGGACGGATTCTCGGAACCTTTACGGGCAATCTTGTCAATCTCATCGATAAAGACGATACCGCGCTCGGCACGCTTCACATCATAATCGGCAGCCTGCAACAGACGGGAAAGAATGCTCTCCACGTCCTCGCCCACATAACCCGCTTGCGTGAAGACGGTAGCGTCAGCTATACAGAACGGCACATCCAAAAGGTTGGCTATCGTTTTGGCCAACAATGTTTTACCCGTACCTGTTTCGCCTATCAACAGCACGTTGCTCTTTTCGATATCCACATCGGGATCCGATTCATCCACTCCTTGCATCAAACGTTTGTAGTGGTTGTATACCGCCACCGACAACACCTTCTTGGCCTCCTCCTGTCCGATGACGTACTCATCCAGCTTCGTCTTTATCTCCTTCGGTTTCAGCAGCTTATGCTTAATTTCGGAAATAGCTTTCTGCTCAGTTTCCGCCTGATGCTGATGATAAATCTCGGTGGCCGCCTTCAGACAGTCGCTGCAAATCATCGCGTCAAAACCGCCGATGATAAACTGGTCACTCGGAATGTCGCGCCCACAAAAGCTGCACATTCTGTCGTATCTATTCGTTTTTTTTGTCATTATCTTCGCTTTAGAACAGAAAACCGGCACCCGGACACTTCCGGAAGCCGGTCTCTTCTATTTCAAGATGTTAAATTTGTCGCTTATTTGCGTTGGTCGCGGCCCAACACTTGGTCGATCATGCCGTATTCTTTAGCTTCGGCAGCCGTCATCCAATAGTCACGGTCGCTGTCCTTCCACACCTGGTCGTAATCCTTCCCAGAGTGGTAGGCGATGATTTCGTAGAGTTCCTTCTTGATCTTCTGGATCTCGCGAGCCTCGATCTCGATATCGGAAGCCTGACCTTGCGCACCGCCCATCGGCTGGTGAATCATCACGCGGGAGTGCGGAAGCGCGAAGCGTTTGCCCTTGGCACCGGCGCACATCAACACAGCAGCCATAGAGGCGGCCATGCCCGTGCAAATGGTGGAAACATCGGGTTTGAGGTACTGCATCGTATCATAGATGCCGAGTCCGGCATAAACCATACCGCCAGGACTGTTGACGTAGATCTGGATGTCGCGCTCGGAATCCTGAGACTCAAGGAAGAGCAGCTGCGCTTGGATGATGTTGGCCACATCGTCGTCGATCGGCACGCCCATGAAGATGATTCTGTCCTTCATCAGACGGGAAAAGACGTCCAACTGAGTGATGTTCATCGGGCGCTCTTCAATGATGTACGGCGTGATGTAGTCGTTGGTTCTGGACACGTAACGGTCCATCTTCAAGCTACTGATGCCGCGATGCTTCAGCGCATAATTTCTGAATTCGTCTCTCATACTTTACTCTTTTGCGGTTTTGGTTTTGGTAGATTTAGCTCTCGGCTTTTTGGGCTTTTCCTCAGCGGGAGCCTCTTCAGCGGCAGGAGCCTCAGCCTTGGCTGTGGTTTTGCGCTTCGTGGTCTTTTTGGGTTTCTCCTCAGCGGTTTTCTCTTCAGCTTTATCCTCTTTTGCAGAAAGTTCAGCCACAAAAGCCTTGAAATCGCCTTCCTTATGCTCGATATTCATCTTCTTGCGCAACACTTCTACCAATTTCTTGTCATAGAGCATGTCGTAAGCGTTCTTCACATACTCTTGATTCTTCATGGAGTCAGCCACGATCTTATCGACTTGCTCCTTAACGCTTTCGGCGTTGAAGTTAGCGAAATAGTTCTTGACGAAGTAGTCACGGAAATAGGCCTCGATGTCGGCGCGAGTGACATTCACGTCCTCGCCTTCCACGATGGTGTTCTCCAGAATCTGCCATGCAAATGAGCGTTTGTACTGGTCGAACTGCTTCTCCAAATCCTCATCCTTCATGTCTTTTTGAACAGCCTTGATATAGCGTTTCATGAAATCGTCAGGAAGTTCCACCTTCACATTGTCCAACAAAGTCTCAATAGCTTTGTTCATGAAAAGACGCTCTGTATCAGGTTTATATTGCTCCGTAAGTTTGTCTTTCTCCACTTGACGCATGGTGGCTTCGTCGGTCACGCTGCCGTCGGGATAGGCAACCTTGAAGAAATCCTCGTTCAGTTCGGCGGGCTCGATGCGGCCGATACGCTTGATAGTCAGATCGTAGGTGTAAGGATCGTCGGCGCTAAGCTCTTCGGCCTTGAGGTCGAAAGCACGGGCGAAGAAAGGATCAGAGCTGAAAGCCTTGCGCATAGCGATGGTCAGCTTGTCATCCACCTTCTTGCCGATGAACTCCTTCTTGGCATCGTCGTTCAGATCGCGGATGAAGAAGAAAGCCTCTTTTTCGCCGCCGTAATCAGCTGAAATGCTGTCGTTTGCCTCGATAGTGTCGGGCATGACATACTTACCGTGACGCTCACGGAGTTGCTCGATTTGGGTGTTGATTTCCTCTTCACCAGGGATGATGGTGAAATCGGTGATGGCGGGCATCGCTTTGTAATCGATCTTGACCTCGGGACGCAGCGCATATTCGTACACGAACGTGAAGTTGTCAGGGTTTTCGAAGTCCACCTGAGACTTACCCTCCACCGGCATGGGTTCGAAGATGTACTTCACGTCATTATCCTTGAAGTATTTGTCCATCTGTTCGTTGACGAGACGGTCAATTTCCATCACGAGGATGTTCTTGCCGTACATCTTTTGGACGATGCCCATAGGGGCGTTGCCTTTGCGGAAGCCGGGAACAGCCACTTCACGACGTTGTTTTTTTAACGCTTTATCTACGTTTTCTGCGTAGTCTTCCTTTTGGATTTCAATTACGAGTTCCTGCACTTGGCCGGGAACATTTTCGTGTTTAATATTCATTGTATCAATATTTTATATTACAAACAAAAAAAACACACAACGCCAACGGCATTGCATGTTTACAAAATCAAATCAATTATCGATTATTCTTCAGCACCAGCATCGGTAGTCGTTTGCTCAACTTGAGTGTTGGAGATGCCGTGAACGCTGTTATATTCGTTTCTGGAGAGGAAAGCGCACACGAAGCAGAGGATCATAATGCCTGCTGCAAGACCCCATGTGGTTTTTTCGAGCACGTCAGCCGTTTTGCGCACGCCCATCACCTGATTGGAAGAAGCGAAATTGGAAGCCAGACCACCGCCCTTTGAGTTTTGGATCAACACGACGAAAGCCAGCACGATACTTGCCAAAATGATTAATACTACACACAATGTAAACATCTTCTTTTACTTTTTTAGTTTATGATTTATTTGTTTATTTTTTCAAAAACAGTCCGAAAATCAAGCAAAAACAATGCCAAAATCACCCTTCAGCCATCATTTTTTTCAGCTCCTCAATTCGGGCGGCAAAGATACTATTTTTTTCGGGAAAATGCAACTTCAATATTTCAAACATCTGAATGGCCCGGTCGTAGTAGCCTTGGTCTGCATAAATATTTGCCAATGAAACACTTACAATGCTTTGATCTTCCACAGAACTCTCCATTCCATAGTCCGCGTCGGCATCATGGACATCGGGCGAGTAAATGATTTTGGGGGCGTCTTTGGAGAATTTTTCAATCAGCTGATCAATCAAGGCTTGGCGATTGTCGTGGTCCGGGGAGGGATGTTTGACGAAGATCGGGTTCAACGACGATCTTTGCTGCGGCTTGGTTTCCTGGATGTTAAGCTGCGGTTTCTCGCGGGTCACCACAATCGGGGCTGTTTCCAACGGAAGCGAGTCGAAGCGCAGTTTATCGGGCAGCGTTAGCAGCATTTTGGCACGCTGGCGGCTCTGTCCTTTGAGACGGTCCTCGTGCAAGCAGAACATGTTCAGCAGTGGCGAAGCGGGATATTTGCGCTGCCACTCCCGCAACTTCTCATGCGCCAAATCCACGTCAGCTGCGACGAAATCAGTAAAGTAGATCTTCTCCATTCGAAAACTTTTAGCGCGGCAAAAATACGTTTTTCTCGGACACGGCGTGCATTTTCCCCGCAAAAAGGCAATAAAAAACCCCGAAATTCATCGGGGTTATCGTTTTCCTTGTGGAGCCGGAGGGAGTCGAACCCTCGTCCAAACACGCCGCAAGTATGCTTTCTACAAGTTTAGTCACCGTTTGATTGTCGGCGGCGGCATGGTACGGGACAGACCTAAGCGTCGCTTATCTTCTAAAGTTTCGCCTCAGCCTCGAAGCGCGGCCTCAGCTATCAGCCCTTTTATGATACTCCGGTCCGGACGTTGAGCCGAATAACTTCCGGGGGAGCACCCGCGGCTACGGACCTTGTCCGCGCGGCGGGAACCGCAACGGTTACGCTGCGATTGCATAAGAAGTTTCGCCATTTATTTGGCATCGAGGGTTAATTTTTAACGGAATCAGCCCACAAATTCCGACCTGCTTACATACCCCCGAACTTGCTGTCAAAACCAGACGGCCCCAGGGGAAAGGGAGGTTACTTCACCTCCCCCTTGAGTTGCAAAATCACTCTGTCGGTGTTCGCATTCGACAAAACCGTGATGCGTTTGCTGATCAAACCGACATTCTTGGCGGTGTAGGTAGCCTTGATGGTGCCGGTCTTGCCGGGCATCACAGGAGCCTTCGACCATTCCACCTCCGTGCAGTCGCAAGAGGAAATCACATCGTCCAGAATCAACGGTTTCTTGCCGATGTTCTTGTAGGTGATGGTCACAACCTTCACGTCGCCGACCTTCAGCGTTCCGAAATCGACCGTCTTCTTCTCGAATTCGATCTCGGCGCCAGTGCCTGTATAGGTGGTCTTAGTGGACTGCGCATGCAATCCGATTCCAAAGCCCATACAAAGCAAGCATACGAAAGCCAATACCTTTTTCATTGTTTTATGATTTTAATATTAGTCATTCACCTTGGGAGCGCCCGAATTGTTCTGAGGAGCTGCCTCCTTGGGCTGTTCGTTGACATTACCCGTGATCTTCAACACCACTCTGTCTGTCACAGCATTTGATTCCACTGTAATGGTCTTGTTGATCTGACCGACACGCTGAGTGTTATATTTCACTTTGATGGAAGCCTTCTTGCCGGGGGCAATGGGGTCTTTTGGCCAGGAAGGGACCGTGCAACCGCAGCTGGAACGACAGTTCGTCAGAATCAGGTCAGCCTTGCCGGTGTTCTTGAAAACGAATTCACATTCTCCGTTGTCACCCTTGTTGATTTGACCATAGTCATAAACCAGCGTCTCGAAAGTGATTTCGGGAGTCTTCACTTTCTTGTGTTTCTTGGGTTGAGCAGCGGTTGAGCCATCGCCCTGAGCCATTCCGCCCATCACAAATGCCAAAATCATCAATAAACTGAATACTTTTTTCATAATTACCAATATTTTAGTTCTATATTTTTTCTAAAAACGTGTTTTATTGACCTTTCAAATTTGATGAAGTTTAATCCCTTCGTCATCATTTTTCTTCAGAAAAGCGTCCACTGCCAAATCGTAACTCTGAAGTCCGAAACCACTGATGAAGCCCACGCATGCAGACGACAACACGCTGTTTCGGCGATAATTCTCCCGGCCGAACAGATTGCTGATATGCACTTCCACCACAGGGCACTTTGCCGCTTTCACCGCATCCGCCAACACCAAAGAAGTGTGGGTGTATGCACCGGCGTTGAGAATGATTCCCTGCAAATTCCGTGCCGAGGTAATGGCCTTGGCCAGTTCCCCAACCTCCTCCGACTGAACATATTCCAACTCCACCTGCGGGTATCGGTCATGCAAGGTCTGCATATACTCGTCAAAGGAGATATTGCCATAAATGTTCACCTCTCTTGTCCCTAAACATCCGAGGTTCACACCGTTGACTATCAACAATCGGATATGGTTCGGTTCACTTTTCATAGAGAATCACAAAGACATCCTCGTTAGGTTTGTGCATATTGAGTTGCTCGCGACCGTACTTTTCCAACAGAACCGAATCCGCTATCAACTGTTCATAGGTATAGACGTTGCCCACCTGATTCTTGGTGTTCGTGATTTTATCTTCCAGGTTGGATATTTTCCGATTCAAATCTCTGTGTGTCTTGAGGTTATGATCGGAGATAAAGAAGAAATAGACCACAAACAACAGGAACGTCACAATGTATAAAATTGTGAAGAAACGGAATCGGCTGCGGGGTTTCGGTTCGTTGTTCATTGTTTATCGGGCATAATTGACAGCACGGGTCTCACGGATAACCGTGATCTTGATTTGACCCGGATATGTCATTTCGTTCTGAATCTTCTTGGACAGGTCGAGGGAGATTTGGTCAGCCTCTTGGTCTGTCACCTTCTCTGCACCCACGATCACGCGCAGTTCACGACCCGCTTGGATAGCATAGGTCTTGACCACGCCAGGATATGTAAGAGCCAGATTCTCAAGGTCGTTCAAACGTTTCATATAGGCTTCCACGACTTCGCGACGAGCGCCCGGACGAGCACCTGAGATGGCGTCGCACACTTGCACGATAGGCGCAATCAGGGTCTTCATCTCCATTTCGTCGTGGTGAGCACCGATGGCGTTCACAATCTCAGCGCGCTCCTTGTATTGCTCTGCCAAACGAGCGCCGAAGAGTGCGTGCGGCAATTCGGGTTCCGTATCCGGCACTTTACCGATATCGTGCAACAGACCGGCACGGCGGGCGAGTTTGGGATTGATGCCCAGTTCCGCAGCCATGGCGGCACTCAGATTAGCCACCTCCTTGGCGTGTTGCAACAGGTTCTGACCGTAGGAAGAACGGTATTTCATCTTACCCACCAAACGCATCAACTCATGATGCATATTGTTGATACCCAAATCGATACAGGTACGCTTACCGAGTTCGGCAATTTCTTGCTCGATCTGCTTTTTCGTCTTGGCGACCACCTCCTCGATACGTGCGGGATGGATACGGCCGTCGGAAACTAATTTCTGCAGTGACAGGCGGGCGATTTCGCGGCGCACGGGGTCGAAACTGGAAAGCAGGATAGCGTCCGGGGAGTCATCGATAACGACATCCACGCCGGTAAGGTTCTCCAAGGTACGGATATTGCGGCCTTCACGACCGATGATACGGCCTTTTATCTCGTCATTCTCGATATTGAAGACAGAAACGGTGTTTTCAATGGCCGACTCCACGCCGGTTCTTTGCAACGCGTTGACCACCACCTTTTTAGCTTCTAAGTTAGCGGTATGTTTCGCTTCGTCCACAATTTCCTTGATCATCACTAAGGCATCGGCCTTGGCCTCGTCCTGCATCAGCGTAATCAGCTGCTGCTTAGCCTGTTCGGAGGTCATCTCCGCGATGGATTCGAGCTTGGTCTTCTGGGAGGCAATCTGTTCGTCAAGTTCTTTCTGTTTGTGGGCGACAGCCTCCATCTGTTTGTTGAGATTCTCTTTCAAGGTAGCATTCTCGTTATTCTTGCGGTTGAGATCCTCCATTTTCTGGCTGAGGGTGTTCTCTTTCTGTTTGATGCGATTCTCCGCAGCGGAAATCTGTTGGTTTTTCTCGTTGCAGGACTTCTCGTGCTCGGCTTTCAGCTGCAAGAATTTCTCTTTGGCTTGAAGAATCTTCTCTTTCTTAATCAGTTCGCCGTCTTCTTCGGCTTTTTTCAGGGCTTCGCGCCCAGCCTTCGTCAATTGGTTTTTCAGCAAGGTATAGGAGACTGCGACACCGATTGCGGCACCCACCAGTATTCCTATAATAATCGATAATATTGTCATAAGTTTATATATGTTAAAAATGTTGTCCGATCTGATGATTTCGGGCAACGGGAGGCATAAAAAAACCGCATAAGCTCCATAGGGTTTCGAAAAACTCCTAATCGATATGGTCGAAGGTGCCATCGTTGCTTCGCGCTTCCCCGGGCTGATCGCCATCCGTACGGATTCGGGCCTGTTCTAGGCATGACAAGCGTCCCCTTCGTTTGTAATTCTGTTGAGTTTAACAAACGTATCTGAACTTATGCGGGATTTCTTCTGTCAATGAACGTCTAATCAATGGGAAACTCCTCTGTCAACTGCTTGAGCGACTCCATCATCGGAATCAGCTCCTCGTCATATTCCCTCAGTCTTTCTTTGTCAGCAAGCCCTTTCACCACGAAGTCCAACAACACCATATTCGTCAGGTCCAGCTGGTTTTTATATTGCCATTTTTTTGCAAAGTCAAAAAAACTGTCATTGATTACCTTTTCCGCTTCCCGGAAGTAGTGTTCCCACTCTTTCTTGATGATGACTGTCAGCGGGTTCTGCCCGATGG
>Ga0265301_10004448_pt1 | contig 14138 bp, 13 predicted proteins | sample AusTroGonzalo_MG_2_FD_193488 | JGI IMG/M metagenome (GOLD analysis project Ga0265301, IMG submission 193488) | Bovine rumen microbial communities from tropical cattle in Woodstock, Queensland, Australia - Gonzalo_04 | ecosystem: Host-associated > Mammals > Digestive system > Stomach > Rumen ...
GTGAAACATTTTTTACTTTTCGGTTTTCGTCAGCGATGCCGAGCCACTTTCAGCAGAAACCTGCCAGATTCTGCTGACTTTTTCACAATCCACATCCTCGCGGTCCGCGCAGGTAATGAACGTCTGAAAGGAGCGGATCTCATTGATCAGGCTTGCCCTGCGTTTCCGGTCCAGTTCGCTCATGACATCATCCAGGAGAAGAACCGGTTCTTCCCCGCTGTCATCGGTCAGGATTTTCATCTGGGACAGTTTCATGCTCAGGGCCGCCGTGCGAACCTGCCCCTGGCTGGAAAACTGTTTCATGAGATTCCGGTCCAGGGTCAGAATCAGATCATCCCGATGGGGACCGACGGACGTCATTCCGAGACGGATATCGTCCTCCCGGTTTTCCCGCAGAATTCTGCAGAGCGATTCCGCGATATGATCCTCTTCCCGGACAGAAGAATGATAAGCAATGCGAAGCTGCTCCTCCGTTCCGGAAATTCTGCAGTATGTTTCTCCCGCGATTTCCGAGAGAAGGGAAATGACCCGGCGTCTTTCCCGGATAATTTCCGCGGCGGGTTCCGCCATGGCTTCCTCAAAGACGCCGAGGAGGCTTTTTCCGGCGGACGGATCCGTCCGCAGATTTCTCAGAATCGCGTTTCGCTGGTCCAGACCGGTTCTGTACTGCTGCAGGGCAATAAAATAGCGGCGGCTGATCTGGCTGATCATCATATCAAGATATCTGCGGCGGACAGACGGCCCTTCCCTGATCAGGCCGAGATCCTCGGGAGAAAAAATGACGCAGCGCAGGCAGCCCATCATATCCGAAAACTTCTGAATTTTCTTTCCGTCAATCAGGATTTCCTTTTTCTGCATTTCTCCCGGGTGAAAACGGACGGCAATCTCCCGCTGCCCGAGGGCCGTGCTGACCCCGACGGTGGAAAGAGCGCCGGCCTCCCCGTAACGAACGACATTGGCATCATTCGAAATCCGGTGGGAACGGCCGAGCGCCGCATAATGAACAGCTTCCAGCAGATTGGTTTTTCCGGAACCGTTTCTGCCGAAGAAGAGATTTACACCGGGATCCGGACAAAGTGCCAGATTTTCATAATTTCTGAAGTTTTTCAGTTTCAGCTCTGTTATCCGCATCTTCTTATAAAACAGAAAACGGCAGGACCCGTTTCCGGGCCGCCGTTCTGCTCTTTCACTCTTTCTGATTTACTGGAAAACCCGAACAGGAAGGATCAGGTAGAGATAATCGTCACCGGACTGAGGAACCACGACGCAGGGACTGACGGAGGAATTGAACTTCATAAACAGTTTTTCATCCGGTACATTCCGGATCACATCCGTGATGTAGCGGGCGTTGAAGGCGATATCCACCGGCTCCCCGTTGAGGGACGCTTCGGTTTCTTCCTCCACATCACCCAGCTCGGCGTTGGAAGAGATCTTCAGCGTATCCTCCCGGAAACTCATTTTGATCAGATTGTTCTTTCCCTCGCGGGCCATGAGGCTGGCACGGTCAATTGCATCCTGAACACTGGCTTTATCCGTAAGCGCTTCAGTCTTAAAATCCGAAGGGAGGATTCTGCGGTAATCAATATACTCCCCGGCCAGCAAAACGGTGGTCAGGCGAATATTGCCGAAAACGCACTGCATCCGCCCCTTGTCGATAAGCAGGGAGCAGAAAGCATCATCATCCGGCAGGATCTTGGTCAGTTCATTCAGGACCTTACCGGGAATGACAGCCTTGACGACATCCAGCCCGTCCGCCAGCTCAAAGGGCTGGAAGAGTTTGTACATCGCCAGGCGGAAACCATCCAGTGCCACAAGCCGCGCCTCACTGCGATTCACTTCCAGAAGGCTGCCCGTGAGAATCTGGCGGCTTTCATCCGTCGCCACAGCAAAGGCGACATGGCTGATCATATCCTTGAGCTTGTTCTGCTGAATTTTGACCGTCGCGCCTGTTTTCATCGGAGTGATCTCCGGATACTCGGCCGGATTCATGACAGCCAGGGAACTCCTGTTCTTCATGCAGCGAATGGTGGCGGAGCGGTGATCCTGCTCTGTAATGGTGACCGTACCCTGGGGCATTTTCCGGATCATCTCCGTAAAAATCCTGCCGGGCAGAACCGTCTGGCCTTCCTCCTGAACGGAAGCCGTGTTGGTATACTCGATGGAGAGCGACCCGTCGGAGCAGGTCATGAGCACACGATTATCCTCCGCGGAGATCAGCACCCCTTCGAGAATCTGTTTCGCCGGCCTCGGCGACAGAGCGCGGGTAACAATATTCAGACCTTCCAGGAGGTCCTGGGAATTCATGGAAAGAATCATCTGGCAAAACCTCACTCATCCTGAAAACGTAGAATGATCATAATATATATAATCATCATCGTTGTCGTAGTAAACCCTGTGGAAACGGTGGAAAAAGCGGAAAGAGTCAAGGATGACTGCATTCATGCTGTGGAAAAAAAGTGGAAAACCTTTCAATTCATACACAGGATTCCTGTAAATATTCCATGTGCGAAAAAGGAAATCCTTCTTTTGGACCGAAGCGGATACCGCTGTGAGCCGAAACCCGGCGGCAAACCCTTCTGGAAGCCGGGGAAAAAAACCGCAGGAACTATCAATAATCCACTGAATTCAATGAATTCACCGGGCTGTGGAAAACAGGCTGTGGATTGCCGCAGGGCCTTATTTTTCCGCGAGAACCGAGCGGTTGCGGACAAAATAATCCACAGCGGAAACCACCGTGAGCAGGACCATGATCCCCGTGAGCACCATGACCGGCCAGGAGGACCAGAAGGAAAGATTCAGAATCAGCATAACGCTGATGAGCACCATCTGGCAGGCGGTTTTCCATTTTCCGAGCGGACCGGCCGCAATGACTTTGCCCTGGGTGAGGCAACCATCCGCAGACCATCCACCGAAAGCTCACGGCAGATGACGATGATGACGACCCAGGCGGGCATCAGCTGCAGGTGAATGAGCATGATCATGGTGGTCAGGACAAGAAGCTTATCCGCCACCGGGTCAATAAACTTGCCGAAATCCGTTACCAGGTTGCGGCTGCGGGCAATGCGCCCGTCGAGAAAATCTGTGATGCAGGCGAGAATGAAGACAATGCCCGCGGCGATCCGGCAGGCCGGATCCTGAAGATAAAGGAGCACCACAATGACCGGAATACAGACAGCGCGGGCAATACTGAGTTTATTGGGCAAAGTCAAAGCATTTCACCTCGCAGATCATATTCATCGGCATCGGTAATCCGGACCGGGATGAAGAGGCCGGGTTCCGGCCGGGCATCAGGGCAGGAAACATAAATTTCCCCGTCGATCTCCGGCGCTTCACGGCTGCTGCGGCCGAGGCAGTTTCCTTTTCCGTCGGTATCGGTGACAAGGACCTGCTCCACGGTTCCGACCCGCTCCCGGTTCCGCTTCAGGGAGATACGCTGCTGCAGGGTCATGAGGCGGTCAAGCCGCTCCTGCTTCACCTCGTCCGGAAGCTGAGACGGAAGTCTGGCAGCCGGCGTTCCCTCCTCCGGCGAATAGGCAAAGGCGCCGAGCCGGTCGAACTCCGTTTCCTCCACAAAGTCCAGAAGCTCCCTGAACTGGTCCTCAGTTTCCCCGGGGAAGCCGACGATGAGCGTGGTGCGCAGGGTCAGGCCGCGGCTTTTCGCGCCGCGGACACAACGAAGGATATCCTCCCGGGTTCCCCGCCGGCGCATGCGCCTGAGCAGATCGGCATTGATATGCTGAAGGGGAATATCCAGATAAGGACAGACATTATCGGTTTCCGCGAGCACGTCCAGCAGTTCCTCACTCGTCTCATCCGGATAGCAGTAAAGCACCCGGAGCCAGTCCACCCCGTCGATGGCGGCGGCTTTGCGCATGAGGGCGGGCAAGGTGGTGTGGGGATGATCCTCGGTGCCGAAACGCGTGGTATCCTGCGCGACGAGAATATGCTCACGGACACCGGAAGCGGCCAGCTGACGGATTTCCCGAAGGACCGCATCCTCACTGCGGCTGCGGTAGGGGCCGCGGATCAGCGGAATGGCGCAGAAGGTGCAGCAGTTGGAACAGCCTTCACCGATGCGGATATAGGCGGAATAAGCCGGCGTAGTCAGCACGCGGGAATGCTCGAAATAACCGAAATCATCGTTCCAGCAGGCCTGCCGCTCGCCCCCGAGGGCCTTTTCGATGGCCGCGGGGAGATCCGCGTACTGATTGACACCCAGGAGCAGATCAATCTCCGGGATTTCTTTGAGCAGATCCTCCGGATAGCGCTGCGTGAGGCAGCCGGTGACCACCAGCAGACGGCAGCGGCCGGTTTCCTTATACTGCGCCATATCGAGGATCGTATTGACAGACTCCTCCTTGGCGGAATCGATAAACCCGCAGGTGTTCACGAGGAGGATGTCCGCCTCCTCGGGATTTTCCGTCAGGACAAAGCCTTTTTCCGTCAGCAGCCCCAGGGCTGTTTCGGTATCCACGCGGTTTTTGTTGCAGCCGAGGGAAACGGCGCCTACCGTATATGCCATGAAACTGATCTTCCTTCCGTTTGCCGGTCAGCATGATACAGAATGGAGTATAGCATGTTTCGGGCTGTTTGAAAAGAATGGACGAACGGGGAGACTTCCTATATAATATCGATAATCGAAAACGCCCCGGAGGCAGGCGGAGGAGGACCCATGAAAGACACATTTTTGCTGGTGGACGGGAACAGTCTGATGCATCGCGCGTTTCACGCGCTTCCGCCGATGGACGCGGACGGGATTTATACCAACGCGATCTACGGCTTTCTCAGCATGCTGCTGAAGGTGATCAAGGAAGAGAATGTGCAATATCTGGCCGTGTGCTTCGACGAGCACGGGCCGACATTCCGCCATACGGTCTATCCGGATTACAAAGCCGGGAGAAAGGAAACCCCGCCGGAACTGCGGCAGCAGTTTACCACAATCCTGACGCTGCTGGACGAGATGGGAATACGCCGGTTTTCCCTGCAGGGATGGGAGGCGGACGACCTGCTGGGCACGCTGAGCCTGAAAGGCGCGGAGGCCGGCGCGGCGCCGCTGCTGCTGACCGGAGACCGGGACGCGCTGCAGCTGGTGGGCGGCGGAACGGAGCTGATGTTTACCCGGAAGGGAATTACCGAGACGGTGCGGTTCAACGCGTCAAAGGTGTATGAGGAATACGGATTCACGCCGGAACAGGTGACGGACTGGAAGGGCCTGGCCGGAGATTCCAGCGACAACATTCCGGGCGTTCCCGGCGTGGGGGACAAGACGGCGGTGAAACTGCTGCAGGAATACGGAACCCTCGAAAAGGTGCTGGAAAACGCGGACCAGGTGAAAGGAAAACTGGGCGAAAAACTGAAGACCTACGCGGAGCAGGCCCGATTCAGCAAGGAACTGGCCACGATCCGCCGGGACGCGCCGGTGAGCTTCAGCCTGGGCGCGTGCGCGATGCCGGACCTGAAAAAAGGAATACCGGCACTGGAAAAACTGAAGCTCAACAGCATTATCCGCCGGCTGGGCAGCGAGGGAGAGAGCGAAGGCGGAGAAAGCCGGGAAACCCTGACGCTGCTGCCCTTTGACAAAGCGACGGTGCTGAGCGAGGCGGAAGAGATCTCCGCGTGGCTGCGGGAAACGGAAGGAGACGGACCACTGTGCCTGTTTGTTTCCGAAACGGCGGTTTCCCTGGCCAGGGCCGGAGGAAAGCGGGCCGAGATCTCGCTGGGCGGGGACCTGCTGAACCCGGGACTGGATCCGGCGGAAGTGCTGACGCTGCTGGGCGCGGAACTGCAGAAGGGCGACGCCGTGGTGCACAACGGCAAGGCGATGCTGCACACGCTGGACCGGCTGGGCCTGCCGCTGCCGGAAACCTTCGGCTGGGATACGATGCTGGCGGCCTATCTGCTGAACCCGCAGGAAAAGAGCTACCGGCTTGCGGCGCTGTGTCCGGACCTTCAGGAAGACGCGGCTGCGCTGTGCTCCCTGGCGGTATGGCAGAAGACGCAGGCGGAAGCGGACGGCATGATGACCCTGATGAAGGAAATCGAGCAGCCGCTGAGCTTTGTGCTGTTCCGGATGGAAAAGGAAGGGTTTACGGTCGACACGGAGTTCCTGCGGGAGCTCGGAAAGAAATACACGGCGGAAATATCGCAGCGGCGGGACGAGGTGATCGCGGCCGCGGGAGGATACACCTTTAACCTGAACAGCCCGCAGCAGCTGGGCGAGGTGCTGTTCGAAAAGATGAACCTGCCCCACGGAAAGAAAACATCAAAGGGCTACTCGACTTCGGCGGAAGTGCTGGAAGGGCTGCGCTTCGACGCGCCGGAGCTGATCGAACCGCTGCTGCGCTACCGCCAGCTGACCAAGCTGAACGGCACCTATGTGGAAGGGCTGCTGCCGCTGGCAGACAGGAATAACCGCGTCCATTCCACCTTTGACCAGACGGCGACCGCCACCGGGCGGATTTCCTCCTCCGAGCCGAACCTGCAGAATATTCCCGTGAGGACGGAGGAAGGACGGGAAATACGGGAAGCGTTCCTGCCCCGGGAAGGATGGGTGCTGCTGGACGCGGACTACAGCCAGATCGAACTGCGCCTGATGGCGCATTTCTCCGGAGACGAGACGCTGATCGACGCCTTCCGGAAGGGAGAGGATATCCACGCCCGGACGGCGAGTGAAATCTTCGACGTGCCGCCGGAATGGGTGACGCCGGAGCTGCGCAGCCGGGCCAAGGCGGTGAACTTCGGCCTGATCTACGGGATCAGCGGTTTCGGCCTGAGCCGGAACACGGGCGTGAGCCGGCGGGAGGCCGCGGAATTCATCGAGAAGTATTTCCGGACCTATCCGGGCGTGAAACGCTTTATGGACCGGACGGCCGCGGACGGCGCGGAAAAGGGATACGCGGAAACCCTGATGGGGCGGCGGCGGTATCTGCCGGAACTGCGCTCCCCCAAGGCGCCGATCCGGGAATTCGGAAAGCGCGCGGCGATGAACACGCCGGTGCAGGGAACGGCGGCGGACATCATCAAACTGGCGATGGTCCGGGTGGACCGGGCGCTGCGGGAGGCGGGAATGAAGAGCCGCCTGATCCTGCAGGTGCACGACGAACTGCTGCTGGAATGCCCGCCGGAAGAGGCGGACCGGGCGGCGGAACTGCTGCGGGAAGCAATGGAAAACGCGATCGAACTGAAGGTGCCGCTGGTGGCGGAAGTTCACCGGGGAAAGAACTGGGCCGAGGCGAAATAAAACGGCCGGAGCCGTTGACAGAATTGACTTTTTTGCCCGGACATGGTACATTGGGTTCTGTTTCCGGCGAGCCGGGGGCAACAAAAAGCAAAGGAGCTGTTTACGACCATGCTGGAATTCAAATTCGACACCCAGCTGCTGATCGAAGGAGAAGGACTGGATGAGGATGAGATCAACGAATACTTTACCAACAACTTTGAGGGTGACTGCCTGCTGGCGGTGGGCGATGACGAACTGATCAAAATCCACTATCACACGAACGAACCGTGGAAGGTGCTGGAATACTGCGCGAGCCTCGGGGAGATCTACGACATCGTTGTGGAAAACATGGAGCGGCAGGAAATGGGACTGGAGGGCTGAGAAGCCCTTTTTGTCTTTCCTCTGCACTTTGATTGTTTTTTCGGGATGAAATGGGTATACTGTTAAAACCGCAAGGTAAAAGCGATTTACCTGAAAAACAAGGAGGAAACCGAATTATGAAGAAACTGATCGCATTGGTTCTGGCTGTGATGATGCTGGTCCCCGCCTTCGCGATGGCGGACAACGTCATCAAAATCGGCGTGTTTGAGCCCTCCACGGGCGACAACGGCGCCGGCGGAAAGCAGGAGATCCTGGGCATCCAGTATGCCAACAGCCTGAAGCCCACCGTGAACATCGGCGGCGAAGAGTACAAGGTTGAACTGGAGATCGAAGACAACCAGTCCGTGAACGACAAGGCCGTGACCGCGGCTGCCAGCCTGGTGAACAAGGGCGTGTCCGTGGTGCTGGGCTCCTACGGCTCCGGCGTGTGCATGGCTGCCGGCGATACCTTCGTGGACGCGCAGGTGCCCGCCATCGGCGTCAGCTGCACCAACCCGAACGTGACCGCGCTGTGCGACTACTACTGGCGCATCTGCTTCCTGGATCCCTTCCAGGGCTCCGTTATGGCCAACTTCGCCTGGGACAAGGGCGCCAAGACCGCTTACGTCCTGAACATGCAGGGTGAAGACTACGGCAGCGGCCTGGCGAACTACTTTGTCGAAGCCTTCAAGGCGCTGGGCGGCACCGTTGTGGGCGACAAGCCCGAGACCTTCCCGGAAGGCAACAGCGACTTCACCGCGTACATCAACAACGCCGTGAACGCAAACTGCGACGTGTTCTTCGCTCCGTGCTCCACCACCTATGCCGCGCTGATCATTGACCAGGCCGCCGCGCAGGGTGTCAAGTTCCCGATCATGGCGGGCGACACGTGGGAGAACTCCGCGATCCTGAACGCCGCCAAGGGCAAGGACGTGGAAGTGTACTGCTCCACCTTCTTCGATGAGAACGACGACGCAGCTTCCGCCGCGGAATTCGTCAAGGGCTTCAAGGAATGGCTGAACGCCGACTCCGGCAACCTGAACAACAACGGCGGCAACGACATCGTCGCTGCGGTTTCCGCGCTGGGCTTTGACGCCTACAACGTGGCCCTGACCGCGATTGAAGCGGCGGGAAGCGCTGACAGCCAGGCGATCGCGGAAGCGCTGCCCGGCGTGACCTACGACGGCGTGACCGGAAGCATCGCCTTCGACGACATCGGCGACGCGAAGAAGGACATGGCCTACATCAAGTACGCCAATCCCGAGACCGGCGCATTCGATTTCGTCAAGACCCAGAAAGTCGGCGAATAATCCTTTGCTGAAGACTGGGAGCTGCTGCGGTTAGCAGCAGCTCCCGTTTGATTTTTTCATGTTTGAACTGAAATCATCTATGATTATTTCCATGGAAGGGCGAGACTGATATGTTTGATACGCTGCTCCCTTACCTGCTGGCCGGGATCTCCGTCGGCGGACAATACGCGCTGATTGCGGTGGGATATACGCTGGTCTACGGCATCCTGCGCCTGATCAACTTTGCTCACGGCGATATCTTTACGGCGGCGGGTTTCTTCATGGTCTACCTGGCAGCCGCGCTGCCGCCGGCCCTGGCTGTTCCGCTGGTGATCATCCTGACGGTGATCCTGGGCTTCACGGTCGAGCGGGTTGCCTATAAACCGCTGCGGACCGCGCCGAGAATGTCGATCATGATTTCCGCCATCGGCGTGAGCTATCTGCTGCAGAACCTGATGTGGTACCTGACCGGCGGCCTGGCCCGCCAGTATCCCGTGCTTCCCGGCCTGGGCGATTCGATCCAGATCGGCAGCGCGAGCACGAAGGTGGTTACCCTGGTGACGCCGGTGGTGACGGTGATCCTGGTCGTGGCGCTGGTGCTGCTGATCAAGCGGACGAAGATCGGCATGGCGATGCGGGCGGTTTCGGTGGATTTTGAAACGGCACAGCTGATGGGCATCAAGATCAACAACGTGATTTCCGTCACGTTCATTATCGGTTCCGCGATGGCGGCGATCGGATCGATGCTGTACTTCACGAACTACACGGCGGTGACGCCGACCATCGGCGCGATGCCCGGCCTGAAGGCATTCGTGGCGGCGGTGTTCGGAGGGATCGGGTCGATTCCGGGCGCCATGATCGGCGCGCTGATCATCGGTATCTGCGAAAACCTGATCAAGGCGGCCGGACTGACGATGTTCTCCGACGCGTTTACGTTTGCCCTGCTGATCGTGGTGCTGCTGGTACGGCCCACGGGACTGTTCGGCGAAAAGACGCGGGAGAAAGTGTGAGGTGATGAAGATGAAGAAAAGAGGAAATCGGCGTCTGATCATCTCGCTGGCTGTGGTGGCCCTGATCTATGTGGCGGGATTCATTGTGGAACAGACCTGCGGATCCAAGTCCATGGCGGTGACGGTGCTGCAGAAGGGCGCGGTCTACGCGCTGATCGCGGTATCGATGAACCTGCTGAACGGATTTACGGGACTTTTCTCCCTGGGACAGGCGGGATTCATGCTGATCGGCGCATACAGCTACGCGATCCTGACCATCCCCATGGCCAAGCGCGCGGCGGTCTACCAGTATTATGACGGCGGGATCGTGCAGTTTACCATCGGCATGATTCCGGCGCTGCTGGTTGCCGGAATCGTGGCGGCGCTGTTCGCGGCGCTGATCGGCATGCCGGTGCTGCGGCTGAAGGGCGACTATCTGGCGATCGCTACGCTGGGCTTCGCGGAGATCATCCGCGCCTTTATCCAGTGGGACGCGATCGGGCCGCTGACCAACGGATCCAACCTGCTGAAGACCTATCCGACCCTGAAGACGGCCATGCCGGGGAACACGGTGCTGTTCACGTTCATCGTGGTCGGGATCTGCATCGGGCTGATTCTGCTGCTGATCAATTCCACCTACGGGCGGGCCTTCAAGGCCATCCGGGACGACGAGATCGCGGCGGAAGCGATGGGGATCAACCTGTTCCATCACAAGCAGATGGCGTTTGTGATCAGCTGCTTCTTTGCGGGGATCGGCGGGGCGCTGCTGGCCATGTATCAGGGAACGCTGCAGGCCAACGGCTTCAAGAGCGCCATGACGTACGAGATCCTGCTGATCGTGGTGATCGGCGGGCTGGGCTCCGTATCCGGCAGCATTATCGCGTCCTTCCTGTTCATTGCGTGCAGCGAATGGTGGCTGCGGTTCCTGGACACGGAAACGATGATCGGCGATTTCAAGGTTCCGCTGCTGGCGCCGGGATTCCGGATGGTGGCGTTCTCGGTGGTGATCATGGTCGTGGTGCTGTTCTTCCGGAAGGGAATCATGGGTGACCGGGAGCTATGGGACCTCGGCAGCCGCAGAAAGGCGAAAGGAGGCAGCGACATCAAATGAGCGAGAGCAAGAACAACGATAACAATGTCCTGCGCCTGACGGATATTACCATGCAGTTCGGCGGCGTGGTCGCGATCAACAACCTTTCGCTGGAAGTGAACACGGGGGAGATCGTGGCCCTGATCGGCCCGAACGGCGCCGGGAAAACAACCGCCTTCAACTGCATCACCGGCGTATATGAGCCGACCAACGGCGCGGTTTATTTCCACGGGAAACCGATCGCCGTCAACCATCCCCAGGGGAAAATGGTCAAGCAGTACAGCGGGATCAACGCGGACAAGTATAAAGACCAGAAGGCGGTTGTGTATACACCGGACAAGATCACGCACATGGGCATTGCCCGGACCTTCCAGAACATCCGCCTGTTCAAGAGCCAGACGGCTTTCGAAAACGTCCTGATCGGAACGCATCTGCGCCGGACCAGCAATTTCCTGACGGCTTCCTTCCGGCTGAACGCGAAGGAAGAGAAGGCCATGCGGGAAAAGGCAAGGAACCTGCTCGAGATCGTGGGCCTGGCGGACGTCGGGGACGAGCTGGCGACCTCCCTGCCCTACGGCAAGCAGCGCAGGCTGGAAATTGCCCGGGCCCTGGCGACCGACCCGACGCTGCTGCTGCTGGACGAACCGGCGGCCGGCATGAACCCGCAGGAAACGGACGAGCTGGGCGAATTTATCGTGGGGATCAAAAACAAATTCGACCTCACGGTTTTCATGATCGAGCACCATATGAACCTGGTGATGGACATCTCCGACCGGATCTATGTGCTGGACTTCGGCAAGCAGATTGCCGAAGGAACGCCGGACGAGATCCAGAAAAACCCGGTCGTCATCGCGGCCTATCTGGGGGTGGATGAAGAATGAGCCTGCTGAAAGTGACGGATCTGGTGGTTTCCTACGGCGGCATCGAAGCCCTGAAGGGGATCTCCTTTGAGGTGGACCAGGGCAAGATCGTGACCCTGATCGGCGCCAACGGCGCGGGCAAGAGCACAACCCTGCGGACCATTTCCGGGCTGGTGCCCGCGAAATCCGGGCGGATTTATTATGAAGGCCGGGATATCACCGACTTCGGGACCCAGAAGATCGTGGAGACGGGGATTGCCATGGTGCCGGAAGGACGGCGGGTGTTCGCCAACCTGACGGTGCTGGAGAACCTGCGGATCGGCGCGTATCTGCGCAAGGACAAGGAACTGATCGAAGAAGATATCAACTATGTATATGACCTCTTTCCCCGGCTGAAGGAACGCTCCTGGCAATTGGCGGGTACGCTGTCCGGCGGCGAGCAGCAGATGCTGGCCGTGGGCCGCGCGATCATGACCCGGCCGAAGATCATCATGATGGATGAACCCAGCCTGGGCCTGGCGCCGCTGGTGGTCAAGGATATCTTCATGATCATCCAGACGCTGAAGAGCACCGGCATGACGGTGCTACTGATCGAGCAGAACGCGAACGCCGCCCTGCACGCCTGCGACTACGCCTACGTGATGGAGACCGGGCGGATCACGATGTCCGGAACCGGCGAGGAGCTCCTCGCGAGCGAAGCGATCCAGGAGGCGTATCTGGGGAAAACGAGCAAAGGCTGACAATCAAAATAAGCAGCTTTGATGCCGGGAGATCGGATTTTGGCCTACGCCCGGCAGGCTGCCGTTTCAGTCAGGAGAGAATCAATGAGCAGACTGGGAGACCTGATCCGGACAGAACGAATCCGGCAGAAACTGACGCCGAAACAGGTGGCAAAGAAGTGCGGCGTCAGCGAGAGCTATCTGCTGGCGGTGGAAGCCGGCACGCGGATTATCGCGGACGACCAGGCAAGGCGCATCCTGAAGAGCATGGGCCTGAAGCAGCAGACCGAAGCCGAATTTACCCTGGACGATATCGCCGCGACGGTGGACCTGGCGCAGGTACAGCCGAGGATGGCGCAGGCGCTGAAAAAACCGCCGAAGAAGGAAGCGGAACTGGCGGCCTCCACCGAAGAAAAGGATGAAGGCGTGGCCGGCAGCGTATGGCTGGACGCGCTGCAGAGCGTGCTGAAGCGGGTGCCGGTGATGAACGCCGTGATGAAGCCTGTGGGCTATCAGCTGGTGCCGGTGGAGAACGGGCGCATCGAGGGCGCCAACCCGGACAAGGTTTTCTTTTACCTGGCGCCGGACGACAGCATGCGGGGATTCCGGATCCACAAGGGCGACATCGTGCTGACGGTTCCGGCCCAGAGCCCGGTGGACGGCGCGGTGATGCTGATGAACTACAACGAGCACCGGTATCTGCGCAAGATCAAGATCCTGGACGACCGAAATGTGCTGCTCCAGTCCTACGACCGGGAATACGAAGCGGAGACGGTGCCCATCAACGAAATCGGCTTCCTTTCCCGGTGCGTGAAAGTCACGTTTGAACTGTAAAGGAATAACAGCGGAAAGAACAAACAGCAGCCCGAGATGCGAGCTGCTGATTTTTGACTGCCGAGGTATTAGGCGTGACCGCTTTTTCTCCCGCTCAGATCAGATTCTCTTTGCTTCCATGTAAAAGCGTTTCTCATCGGCTTCGCCCATGGAGAAGGTTTTCCGCGGCAGGACGCCGAGCCGCTCCACATCCGCGAAGAAGGTATGCTTGTCAATCTCCGGCAGCAGGAAACCGACGGCGGACGGCTGCTGCGCCAGCGTGCGCAGGGACTCCTCCCCGTGGATATAATCGATCTCCGTTTCCGGATGGCGGGCGAGGAAATCATCCAGATACTTCTGAATTGTTTCGCAGGGAATGGCGCCCTCGGGCGAAGCGACAACCACGGACTCTTCCCCGTCTGCGGACACGACGGTGAAGCGGTGGCCTTCTCCCCCGGCCTGCAGCGACATGCCGCGGGTTGCGGCATACTGCCGCCAGTCGGCCAGGAGCGCCTTGCGGTCCGTTCCCGTGACGATCCGGTGGATCGGCTCGAAAAGCAGGGCGGGATCGTGAATGTTCACGATTTCACAGAGGGCGAAGCGGGCGGGATGATTTTCCCGTTCTTCCGCGGTCAGGCTTTCCCGGAGCTCGTTCCAGTATGCCTTGGCGGTGGCCAGGCTGTGGTTTCCGTCGCCGACGGCCAGAAGAAGCGGATGCGCACCTTTAGTGTCCATCAGCGCGTTCAGGCTGCGGTCGACCTGCTCCAGCAGGTCCGGGGTATCCAGGGCCCAGCCGGCG
>Ga0265301_10004451_pt1 | contig 14137 bp, 9 predicted proteins | sample AusTroGonzalo_MG_2_FD_193488 | JGI IMG/M metagenome (GOLD analysis project Ga0265301, IMG submission 193488) | Bovine rumen microbial communities from tropical cattle in Woodstock, Queensland, Australia - Gonzalo_04 | ecosystem: Host-associated > Mammals > Digestive system > Stomach > Rumen ...
CTTGTTTTTAAAGGAATTGCCTTAGTGCTGTAATTTTCAATTTCAGCCGTGACATTAGCTGGAGCGGAACGCCCTTCCTGCTTTATTTTTATTCCATTGTACAAAGCCGGATTATGGCTGGCGGTTATCATAACGCCAAGGCCATATCCATTAGCTGTGGCAAGGCTTAGCGCCGGCGTAGGCAGCGGCGAAGAGGAAACGACAGCAGTTATACCATTTGCTATCAAAACTTCCGCAAAAGAGACAGCAAAACGGTCAGACATAAAACGGCGGTCATAACCGATGACAACGGAAGGCTTTTCAGAGCGCAAATACTTATGCGCCAGATAATCAGCAACTCCTTGAGCAAATTTACGGACAGCGTCATAAGTAAAATCTTTAGCTATGATGCCGCGCACCCCGTCAGTTCCAAAAGTTATGTTAGTCGTAGAGGAAGCCATTATAATCTCCAAAATGCAAAGCCGGAAACAGGTAAGAAAAGCCCATCCGGCCTATATATTATATTATATTTCTAGATTTCATTTAACTTATGCGCAATAGAACGATAAAGAACAGCAACCATTAAGCGCATGCGGCGGGCTAAAACACGCTTAAAGACAGGCTTAGATTCTTTATTTAATAAAATAGTAAATGATAAAATATCTATGCGGAACATTTAGCAGGAGCATTTCTGCGATGTTTTCGGAGACAGAAATGAATAAAAGCCAATTTTTCTCTTCACCTGGGATTATTTTTCTCACACTGATATTGATAACTCTTGCTTTCCTGTCAGCCAGATCAGCCGCAGCCTATTGGAATTTAGTCAAAAACTGGAACGGAATGCCATCCGGGCAATCGGATGTGAAATATGAAAACGGAAACATTGAAAACTCAAAGGCCCAGGCCAGCAAATCCGAAAAAACAGAAAAAAACATTGCCTCCAAAAATGAAGGCATGGCAGCAAGAAACACAGATGATCAAATAAAAAACGAAGATATCAGAGCTAACAATGCAGCAACGAATGACTCAAACTCTAACGGCAAAAATAAAAGCGATTATAATGCCGATAAATCAGAACCAGCAAAAAATTTAAGCGAAGGACAGAAAAACCTTGCCGCTGACGCCATAACCTATCATGTTTTTGAAAAACTGGCAAGAAAAGCTTCCTCCGCAAGCATAACAGGAGATTTCAATGGCTGGAAAAAAAATGGCATTCCTCTGAAAAAGAATGAAGATGGAATATGGCAAACGCGACTGCCGCTGCTTCCGGGAACCTATAGCTATGTGTATATAGTGGACGGCGAAGAGCAGCTAGACGATTTCAGCACTGATTTTAAAATTAAAAACGGAAGAAAAGTTTCCGTATTGACTATAAAATGAAAAAACTCATATTTTTTATACTACTGGCTATGCCTGGCATAGCCTCGGCAGATCAGACAATACTTTGGATTCCTTACCATTCAGCAGTAATAAGCGAAGTTCTGAAGATAGCGGAAAACAATGAAAACATAAAGCTCACAATAGCGCTTGACCAGATTTCCCCAGCCATTGAAAAAAGAATAAAGCCTTTGGAAGAAAGGGGACAGATAGAAGTTGCGCTTAGAATACCGCATGATCCTATAATACCGCTGCTTTACTATCCAAACTCAAAACAAGTTTCATGGGAAAATAAGCCGCCAAAAGCTGCTTTGCCGGATGATGCTCCATATTTCATGGGCTTGCGCATAGGAACAGCCATGGACAATGCCAGAAAAAACCTCAAACGCCGCCCGCAAGGACTTGTGCTGCAGCCAGGAACGCTAATGAAAGATTATTTTCCTCTTGCGAAGGGCATAGGAATAAAATGGATAGCAAGCGGATCTTTCTATTATTACGAAGAGGAATCTGAAGAAAATTCGGAAGAGGGCACTAATGCGGAGGCAGGAACAGATAATGAGGCGGGCACTGCAACGCCTGCCGCAGGAAATAATGCCGGACAGTCCTATACGCAAACAGAATCCGTGCCTGAAACACAAGGCAATATTTACGAAAATCAGGAAAATGCGGAAGAGGCCATGCAGGAAGAAGAGCCGATTGAGGCAACAATAGCCGAAGTTTCAGGCATAAAGGTTCTCCCATTTGCAGCTTACAATGAGAACCAGGAAAACGAGGCCGAGGAATTTCTCGTTTTTGACGAAACAGCAGAAGAAGATCCGGGCCCGATAAGAAAAGCCCTGAAAGATTACCTTTCAAAACTTAGCGTTAAGACAGTAACGGCCAGCGAAGCCGCAGAAAATGCAGTTGCCGCGGAAACAGATGCCGAAGAGCTGGCTAAAGCCGCACAGCCCTGGACGGCAGGCGGCTATGACCGCTGGGCAGAAAAGAGAAACCAGATGGGAGCCCTCGTTGCCATGTCGCAAACAAGAAATGAGCTGATGAAATACCTTAACTCAAAGGCAGGGAACATGAAAGAGGCCTCTCCTGCATTCAATGCCTATTATGAGGCTGAAAACAGCAGAAAACTGATGAATCTCGGCTCAACAGACAAATCAACAGCAAAGGATACAGAGATAGCCTTGAGAGCATCCCTTTCAAATGTTTATTCCATCATGGGCAAAACCGCGCCGCACTGGGCCCTTTCATCATTATCGGATGCCGGGACAGGCAGAAACACAGCATATATGCGCATAGCTATGAAACAAACAGGCTTTGAGATAAAGAATGACCAGACCAAGCCTGTATTTGAAACCATACCTGCAAACCTGCCTGAAACTGTAGACCCGTATAAATTATGGAAGCTAAAAACATTTAAGGTTGAAGTGAACAAGAACAATCTGATATTCCGTTTCACTCCGGAAGCCATAAACAATTCCGGAAGCCATTTGTCCGGTTTTTCGCACATAGCCCTTGATCTTTATATTGACATGAACCATAGAGTAAATGCAGGCTCTGCGGCTGCGCTTCCAGGCCGGCCTATGAAAATAGGAGCGGAAGACAGCTGGGAATATGCCATGGAAATATCTCCAAGCGCTGTATATCTGTACCGCTCCACAAGCATGGGGCCGAAACAGCTTGGCAAATACCGGGCCAGAGTGCAAGGCGGCGCCATTACTGTAACCATACCGTCTACAGTCTTGCGCGGAACGCCGCGCAAATGGGGATATGTTGCATTTATGCTTGTTCCCCAGGACAGCGGACGTTTCGCCATAGCAGACACTCTTGGCACGCGCAAATCATCTAAGAATATTTATGCCGTCAGGCCAAGCATGACAGACTGAAAATTCATGGCCGCCGCTAAAAATCCGAAAAACATATCTGAACACAAATAAAAGGACATAAAACATGGCTTCAAGAGATGAAATAGTGTCATTCGTAAATGAATTTTTGAAATCAAGGGAAATAAGCGACATTTCCAAGAACGGCCTTCAGATTGAAGGCCGAAGAGAAGTAAACAAAATAGCTTTTGGAGTTTCCTCATCATTTGAATGCATGAAAAAAGCTGCGGAATGGGGCGCTGACATGCTCATAACCCATCATGGGCTTTTATGGGGAAAAGAAGCCCCTTTTACCGGCACTCTAAAGAAGAAACTTCAGTTTATGTTTAATCATGACATGAACCTGTGCGCATGGCATCTGCCTCTGGACATGCATCCCGAATGCGGAAACAATGCCCAGCTGATGAAAATGCTCGGAGCTGAAATAATAAAGCCTTTCGGCTATTTTCATGGCATGGCAGCAGGTTTCAGCGGAGCATTCCATTTGCCAATGCCAATAAACAAAATTACAGAAATATTAAAAGAAAAGATTGGAGCTTCCCCTCTGTGTTTCAGCTTTGGCCCTAAGGAAATAAAAACAGTGGCTATAGTAAGCGGAGCAGCTGCCGGCATGCATAGCCAGGCAGCGGACGAAGGCATAGACCTTTATATAACGGGAGAGCCTTCAGAACAAAGCCAGGAACTGGCAAGAGAAACCTGCACTAATTTCATAGCAGCCGGCCATTATAACACTGAAAAGCCCGGAGTTCAGGCTCTTTCCGAAATCATTAAGGAAAAATTTGGCACAGAAGTCTTTTTTGCTGATGTGCCGAACCCGGTATAGCACATTCCCCAATAAAAAAGAGAAGCCAAATCAAGAATAAAAGCGCTCTTTTTTAATGTACAATATACTATATGCTTTAATGTATAATTTAGTTAAGGATTTTAAGTATGAATTTTTTTGAACTTTGGATGGATCCCATGTTTTTTGTACATCTTCTATTATGCCTTGCCGGGCTGGCCGGCTTCATTTATTCCATTCTGCTATTTAAGCAGGTATGCGAAAGAGAACAAAAACAAAGGCTTAGCGGAGTTTCTTCATCAAAAAAAGAAAAACGGGAAGAGCCAGAAGAACAGCCGGAACAAGAATACAGCCAAGAAGAGCTTCCCGAAGAACAGCAGGCAGATGAGCCGGAAGAAGAAAGCGATTCTTCTTATGAAAAATCATATACTGATGAAAATTCAGAAAGCGAAGCTGAAGATACAGAAGAGGAAGAGTATGATGAAACTGAAGCAGAGCCTGAAGGCTCTGCCATTGCTGATGAATCGCCAGCCTTATCAGGAGCAGCCTCATTCATAGACAGCACGGAATATGACAATATGGTCCGCCGCATAACAATGACAGAAAAGAATCTTGGCGCTGCCTCAAAAGGCTTCCGGGAACTTGTTGACCGCCTTACAGATATTGAAAAAAGACTTAACAGCATTCCGCAGCATGAGCCGGTAGAAAAAACTGATTTTGCGGAGGCCGTAAACTCCGCATTGGAAGACATTAAAGCCCAGATAAATGAGCTTCAGCCTAGCGAGGAGGATATAAGCGGAAGCCACGAACTGCCAGTTATAAAGCAGCAGATAAGGACATTATCAGACAAAGTAGATTCAATAAAAAATGCCGCTAAATCAGCATGCATTTCAAAAGTGTCTGAGCTGGAAGAAAAAATTAAGGAAATTACCAGCAGTCCTTCTATAAGCAATGCAAATGCAAGCGATATAATTGATGCCTTAAAAGAGGAAATCGGCAGTCTGAAAGAACAAAACGCAAGCCTAGCCGCAGAGATAGAAGACATAAAAAAGAATAATAATGTCCTGGCTGAGGGAATGAAAGAGTCAGAAAACTCTAAACAAAAAGAAGAAAACGGCAAAATGGAAAAACTAATGGAAGAAATTTCTAATCTTAAAGAAGAGATAGAACAGCTTCCCAAATCCCAGCAGGCAGAAGAAAATAGCAATTTCAAGACTATTAAAGAGGCCATTGCCGCAAGCGAGAAGAAAGCAAAAGACACTGAAAGCAGGCTTGCCGTTCTGGAAGAACAGCTGGAAGGCAAATTTGCAAGCCATCAGTATACAGTTGAAGTTCTTACAGATTTAATAGGCAATATTGACAATCTGAATAAAGAACAGATAAGGATGAAACTCAAAGAACTTAATCAGGACATATCTGATTCTTACAGCGAAGAGGAATAAGAACACTTCCCGAAGCAATAAAAAAGGACGGCTAGCCGTCCTTTTTTATTGTCTTTTAAAAGCCTTGCGGCGCGGCAAGACCAATATATTTCCCAATAAACAACCGCCAGCTTATGCTAGCTAATATTCAGCTAAAGAAAGAAGCAGTTTTTTGGTGACAGGCTCTGTTAAAGGAAAGTATTGATAAAATGCAATTATAAAGGCCGCAAATATTATACTTAGTCATGCTGAACTTGTTTCAGGATCTCTTTAAGCCGCAGAGATTCTGAAATAAATTCAGCATGACGGGAAAGTTATAAAATCAATAATCTTATTATAAAGAACGCTTTGGTATTTAAGTGAATGCACTGCTCTGCTTTTTAACTAATCTGTAAGCAGAGCAGGCTCGTCAAAGCGGTTTTCAGCATTCTCAACTTCATTCAGAGTGGAATCAAATTCTTTGCCTCTGGAATTAAAGAAAACTGCCTCATAATGATTTTTGCCTGTTTTCCTGTTCCTGGAATCCATAGCAAACGTTGCTGTAACCTGTGAAGGATCAAGCATTTGAACAACAACTTTAAGAAAATCCGCTGCGCCAAGAGAACCCTTTCCATCCACAAGGTTAGCAAATTTTCTGGCCTGCTCATTACTGTCAGAAGTTTTCTTCACATCAAATATGTCTGCAATAAGCTTTGAAGCTTGAGCAGCCAGCCTGCGCATTGCGCGCAAAGGCCTGGCATCGCTTTCATAACGGAATCTTTTTTTTGCCTCTAGCTGATCAAATGACACATGTCCGCTTTCATCAATTCTAAAAAGATCCCCTGCCCGGGACAGAACATGCTTATATGCTTTCCTTACAATATTAAAATATGCTTTCATTAACGCCGCAGCCGGCGCAAAAAGTATTTCCTGAATGCCAGCCTCATTTATCATGAGCTTAAATTCAGAAGCTACAGAAGAATAAATTTTAGAGGCTTTCACAGCTTCCCCGTTATTATTTACAAAATGCTTGGGCATTACATCATCTGCATTAATAGTGTTAGCTTCATTTACTCCGTTGCCATTTGTGCCAACGTATTTTAGAATATCATTCGCCTTTTCTATAGCAGCAGCCGTACTGTCTCCAGATATGTGAACGCCGCCATCATATTGCGTATACATAAGCAAAGGCTTTGAAGATGTGCCATTTTCATAAAATTTCTGCACGACATAGGAAGTTTTTTTATAGTTGTGGCTCAAAACAGAACCGGCAAAAGGAAGATTGGCGCCGCGCTCAGAGGTTGTCTTAGTATTTTTATAAACGCTAAGCTGCTCTCCAGTGCCGGCAGCCTGATATGTGCTATGCCTTTGTTCTTTATAAGTCTCCCTCTTATATACTATGGGAAGCTGAAAACTGATATTAGCAGATGAGCCGTCATAAATGCTTGCCCCGGCATAAGACTGAGCAGCCTGTAAAGCAGAATTAGGCTTATTAGCCATTTCCTGTATTTCATGGGCGGCATCTGCGACAGTTTCATTTTCAGAATAATTATGAAAATCCAGCTTAAGAGCTATCATCTTTTTGAGTATGCCGAAATCCCCTTTTAGGAAATTTGAAACATTCTTCATCTGCTCATGATCTTTAGGATTGCATATATATTCAAGCACAAGCTGCTTGCCTTTAAAGCTGTTTTTGGTAAAAGAAAACTTTAAAGCAAGGCTTTTGTTTATTTCTGATGCCCATTTTCTGTTAATGAACCTGGCGATGAAATTATCCGCATTCCACAAAGCTAAGCTTTCAACAGGTATTTCAATTGAAGAAGCTGATGCGCCTATAGAGCGTAATTTTACTGTTCCTATGCGTATGCGCAGGCGCATTTTGTCTTCTGCCATGCGGAAAACAGTAACAGAAGGATTAAAAGAACGTTCTGCGGAAGCAGATAACTGAAACTCTATGGCTTCCACTGCCGTTCCTGTAATGCCCAATGCGGTTTTTATATTAAATGTAATAGGAAGCTTCCATATTTCGCCTACCGCCATGTTTTCAAGGCGGCGTACAGAAGGAGGCCATGCCGTTTTGACATTATAAAACTTTATCAGAGTGCGCAGCTCAGTGCAATAATCTTCCCCTTTAAGGGGACGCACAACCTGTGATTTGCCTTCAACGGAGGAATTAAGATGCAGGAAAAAAGAATGCTGAACAGCAGTATCAAGCTTTTCAATGAAGGGAATATCCGTGCCTGCGCTAGGCTTGAATGAAACCTCATCTATAAGCGCAAGCTGGCTATTTGGGAAACGGCGCATTTTGCGTTTAAATCCAGCTTGTAATCCAATGACATCACCAGCAAAATGAGCATTTTGAGAAAGATTAACCTCTGCCGCCTTGCAAATTTCTTCTACGGCATCCCCTGTTATGTCTTCCCAAAAACGCATAAATTTAGAAGAATAATTACCGCTTGCCACTGTGGAAACAGACACCGGGCCGCTGACATTATAATCTGTAAAGCCATGCGGTTTCTGACCTGCATCCGCATTGAGAGGAAAGAAAGGCATTAAGAATGCGGCAGCAAGAAATAAGCTGAAAATTTTGCGTTTCATATTTATATTATAAAGTATAAATGTATTATAAGCAACCGCCAAAAGACCTAAGGCTGCCAAAAAAGAAGATTTCTTTCCAGGCAGCCCGCAACATAGGATATGATTTCCGCTTAAAGCCTTAATTGTTTTTTTCCTTAAAATTCTTGGGGGTCATTATAAGCTTCACAGGTGTTTTTATGCGCCGGTTATAATTTTTCGGGCGTGCTGCGTAAAGAGTTTTTTTCACATAAACCCTATTTGCAAAAGTCAAAAGACAGGAATAAATAATTTCCGAAAGAACAGTAGGGGGACGGCGCTTTTTATTGTGATCTTCAGGCTTAACGCTGTTAAAGGCCGAATTAAGGGCATCTTCCAGCGCCCGGCAAAAGAAATTATATGCCACGCTTATCTTTGGATAGCGTTCCAGCTGCATTCTTATCACCTGAGTTATTTCCTCAATGGAAATAACCTGCTTCAAAACGCCTATGGCTATGAGATGTATTATATGAACCTTATTGTATTTTTTATTTATAGGCGGCAGAATTACCCTTTTCTGCACATAATTATTAATCATGGACTTGGTTATGACTTTTTCTTCCCCCGGAACCATAAAAGGCTCAAACGCGGCATCTAATATCTCAAGCAGCTGAGCCATATAAATCGGGAAAGAACTGAGCTCATTATATCTTGGCAAGTGAAACTCAAAACCGAAGCGTCTCTTCCGCAAAAGCTCAAGCTGTTCTTCTGCTTTCAAGGCTTCTTCCGCGTTCGTTCCTTCATCAATTTTATTTTCAGGTTCTTCTTTCATAGCAGCATATCCCATTAGGTCATCTATTTTAAAAAATACATGTTGTTTTTTATTTAATATACAAATATTTTTAAGAATATGCAATATATTTGCCAAACAAGAAGACATGACAGAGAAAACAAATGATAAATGATGGAAAAAAAATGCGCAGATTATATTCTTATTAAAACGCAAGAATCTCTTTAAACCGTAAAGATGCCTTAAATAAAATTCAGCATAAGATTAAATTATAAGAACAATGCTCTTTTTATCAGAACGGATATATAAGAATAATTTCAAAGAGACGGTCTGAAATGAAAAAACCGCCTTCCGGCGGCTGATGAATTGGAGCGGGCGAAGGGAATCGAACCCTCGTCTTAACCTTGGCAAGGTCACGTTCTACCATTGAACCACGCCCGCAATATAACAATATTCTATTATTTTTCCGCTAATTTTGCAAGCCCCGGCATTTTCCAAATAGAGCCTGTTATTTTGACTGCCGAAATGCCATAAAAAAACCGCCTTCCGGCGGCTGATGAGTTGGAGCGGGCGAAGGGAATCGAACCCTCGTCTTAACCTTGGCAAGGTCACGTTCTGCCATTGAACCACGCCCGCAAATGCTATAAAGACATTATAGCATAAATTTATTCCAGCATACAATAAGCATCGCTTAATCAGTTAATGCGCCATGCGCCTATTCGCACACATTTAAATTGTTCAATATTCAGTTCCCTCCAATGTTCTAACTCAGGAAAATTCTTCCTTATGGCATATAAGCCAGCCATATTCTGCGCAAAAGCATTGGAATGCCCTGTTTCCATCACGCAGGCAAAAAGGCTTATATTACAGCTTTCCTTTAGTCTTCTGCCTTGAAATTATATACAGGCTTTATTATTTCAGCTATTTCCGCTGTAGGCTGTATATTATTAACTATGGAATCCATGCTTTTATAAGCCATAGGAGCCTCATCTAAGGTGTCATTGCTTACGCATGTAGTATAAATACCTTTCATCTCTTTCTTATATTGTGTAAGCGAAAACTTGTTTTTTGCGGCGGTGCGGCTAAGCAGGCGGCCTGCGCCATGCGGCGCAGAGAAATTCCAGTCCTCATTGCCTTTGCCTATGCATATAAGGCTTCCGTCACGCATATTTATAGGAATAAGCAGTTTTTCCCCTTTGCGCGCAGAAACTGCTCCCTTGCGCAGAATCATGCTCTCTGTATCTATGTAATTGTGAATTGTTGTAAATTCCTCTTCCGGGTGCAGCCCCATTCCTCTTATTATGACATCAGTCATGGCCTTGCGGTTTAGCATGGCAAAATACTGGGTAAGCCTCATGTCATGCAGATAATCCTCAAAAAGGCAGCCTTCCACATAGGTCAAATCTTTGGGAACTGTTATTTCATGTTCTTTTTTCAGTTCATTAATCTTATTCTGTATTTCTGAAGCCCTGCCTTCCGCTTTTAATTTTTTTATCATTTCATCAATCTGATAATTAGCGCCCTGCCACATGGCGAAGCGGGCCTGCTTCTGATAATATTCCGCAACCTCTGTGCCAAGATGGCGGCTGCCGGAATGGACAATAAGATACAATGTGCCGTCATCGGATTTGTCAATCTCTATGAAATGATTCCCGCCGCCAAGCGTGCCTATGCTGAGACGGGCACGGCCAAGGTTCACGTACGGGCCGCAACGCAGTTTTTCAATCTCTATTTCATAATTCAGAGGATGATGTATTTTGCGAACTTCCCTGCCAAACGGTATTTCCGCGCGTACCAGGGCGTCAAGCCTGTCAAAATTAATGTCTTTTTCTGCCAGCCTTACCGTTTCCATGCCGCAGCCTATGTCAACGCCTACCATGCCAGGAACGATTTTATCCTTTATTGTCATGGTGGTGCCAATGGTACAGCCCTTGCCCGCATGCACATCAGGCATTATGCGTATTCTGCTTTCTGCGAAAAAATCCTGGTCGCATACCTTGCGTATCTGGGCAGCGGATATATTTTCCATTTCATCGCAGAAGCATTTGGCTTTATTGAATAAACCCTCTATCTCTATCATGGCAATACCTCTAATTTATATGCCAGTGACTTCACAAGGCTAGAGCCCGTGATAACTTTGCGCCGGCATAAGCTCTCTTTATATCTTACATTGCCATAAAAGAAATTTCATGGAAAAAAAGTTGCGAACTCAAAAAACTTCGCTTTTGGCGATCAGCTGCCGCTGTTTTTTTATTCTTGCCAAAAGCAAGCCTTTAAAGGATGCCGGGGAAAGCACTTTAAGCATAGGCCCGAAAGAAAGAATCCTTATGAGTATTTCAGCAGCGTCATCATTGTCATAGAACAGATTTATAAGATATTTTCCATCTGCCGTTTTGCGTGTTTCCTTCTTAAGATAAGAAAAAAGCAGCATGGCCCGTTCCAGTGATTTTCGCTCATCCACAAGTTCCAGAACAAGTTTTTCCTTGCCTGGAAGCGGAACATGAATATCAGCCTGAGGATATCTGTCCAAAAGAGAAACACTGCTTATCCTGCCCATGTTTATATAAATCTGCTCCCTAACGGAATCTGCCGCAATTCGGAATTTATCATCTTTGGGGGAATACTCCATTTTCAGAGGAATTATTGTCCAATTATGAGTTTTGCCGCGAGCTCCGGTAAAAGAGATTTCTATCTTGCGGCGTTCCCTTATAGCGGCCAGCACCAGGCGGAAATTGCGCGCATAATTTTCATCTGAATAATCATCTCCGTCTGAATATCTGTCAAAATAAACAAAGTCATCTGGGGCAAACAATGGCTCTATGCATTCAAGCTCTTTTGAGATTTTAGAAAAAAACTTCTTGTCTTCAGGCATGAAAAGCCTTATGCGCTTATCCGCAATCAGGGATTTAAGCCATCGTTTTTCCAGAAGGCTTAAAGGCATGAAAGGCTTATTTCTAAGAATTGAACTAAGGTCTGGCCCAAGCAATGGCCATTTTTTCTGCTGTATTGCGGCAGGTATTGAAAGAACGCTTTCTGAAAAGGCTTTTCCGGATATTTCATAAAGTTTTTTTTCCGTAAGACGATTCTCCGAGGCCAGTCTGAGCATTTCAGCTACTGCCTGATAATATTTGCCGTAAATCTCGCTGAAAATCATTTCATTTCTCCTGTTGCCGCTCAGGATTTTTTGCGGCATTTTCTGGTTCCGCAGTCTCTTTCTCTTCGGCTTCCAATTCCGGATAAAGCCCTGCGACCAGTCTCATATCATCATTGAATCGCTGTTTGAGCATGGCATTGCTGCATTTCAGGCTTATTATGCGGCCTATGAACGTCCTTATCCAAGGCAGCATTTCCAGGCTGTCATAAACATCAGCGGAGTATTTATATTCCCCTTCCGCTATTTTTTCCACTTTGCCATTGCGTTTTTCCCTTTCCAGCCTTTGTATAATATATTCTTCGCCCTGGCCTGCCTTAACCGTCATCTCTATATGTTCCGTATGACAATCATCATAAAAAGAGACTCCCCATAGGGCTTTAGAGAAATTCTCATGCCAAGCCAGATATTTTTCATATTTCTTTTCTTTGTTCCCGGCCTTAACATTGCGTATATAGTCTATGCGGTAGAAATGCGGCTTGCCCATAACATAATGCCAGGCCAAAAGATATTGCCTGCCCGTCTGAGAGCTTATATAAATTTTAACAGGCAGAACAACATGCCTTTTCATATTTCCATGTGAATTAACGAAAAATATTTCCGTCGCCTTCTTGTCGCGCATGGCCGAGAGAATATCGTGCATTACCTGCATATCAAGAGCATGAAGAAAATAATGATGCTTGAACCTGAAAGCCCCAGAAACATTTATTCCGCAGGCGGCAAATCTGTCGCAAAGATATGAGCCTATTACGCCGAGCGGTGCTGTTTCAGAATAAAATTCAATGGCATTGCGCCATTGTTCCAGGCAAATTATGTCTGGCGAAATTGAATATTCAGCCTCCCTGCCTCTGCGGTTCTGCAAAAGCAGGCCGAGCTTTACATATTCGCGCAGTTTTTTCCTTATCGTTGACTCATCCGGCAGGGATTTTATGTCTGCATGAGAGAAATATTCATCATAGAACATGGATATTATCTCATTGACTGTCATTTTATTGCCGCCGGAAAGCATATCCAGAATTATGAAATGAAATGTTATGTCTCCCGCTGTGAAACTCTTTGCCTTAAAAGCCTCATAGAAAGGATTATGCGTTATTTCCCTGCTAGCGGCGGAAATGAAAGCCTTTTTGCCGGAAGGCTCCTGATAAAAGGCCATATAATCCTTGAGCCAGCTCTCAAGCCTGCGGCGCTCATTGTCATAGCTGCGCTGGCTTTTGCTCCTGAAATCAGAACGTCCCTTGAAACCGAATACGAAAAACTGCCGCATATAGCCGCGTATTTTGTCAAAATTCTTAATAAGTTCACTATAAGCCATATATAATTAAAGCCTGCTTAAAGGCATAATATACCATTGGCAAAATCAATGATAAAAAATTAAAAGCCTTGAGAAAGCTCCCGCCGCATTTTCTTAAATTGTACAAAACGGCCGGATAATCCGCAAATTACGTTCAGAGAACAATGGCAGGAGAAATAAAATGTTCCCCGCAGCGGCGCATTATGTTTTTGGGCTTAATGCTTATGCATAACAGAGCTTAGCTATAATTGAAGCACAGAAAAAAAAGCCTCGCCGGGTTCGGCAAGGCTTTTCTCACTGCAAAAATGAGAGCAAAAATTATGCTTTGCTCCATTCCGTTCCTTTAGGAGTATCCTTAACAATAATGCCTTTTTCAAGCAGGACGGCCCTCAGCTCATCAGATTTCTTCCAGTCTTTAGCTTTCCTGGCATCTTCTCTTTCCTTTATTATGGACATTATCTCATCTGGCAAAGACTCTTCTTGAGGCAGATCTTCTTCCTTAAACAGGTCAAGGGCAAGAACATTTTCAACAGCAATGGCAAAAGCATATTTTTCTGCCGAAGCCAAAGACGAATCTTTTAATGTTTTCCATGCGACAGCAAGAGCCGCGGACATATTAAGGTCATCGGCAATTGCTTCGGCAAAACTGACAAGGTAAGGAGCATCGCTTTGCAGCTCCGCTGGCTTACCGGCTTCTTTTTTTGCTTTTATTGCAAGAGCTCTCAGTCCGTTCAAGCCCTGCTGCGCGGCTTTTAGGCCTTCCCATGTAAATTCCAGCTGTTTGCGATAATGAGTCTGGAGACAGTAATATCTGTATGCGAGAGGCTCATATTCCTTCGGCAATGTGGCTACGGTAAGGAATGAGCCTTTTGACTTAGACATCTTGCCTACGGTTTCGCCTTCCCTCATTATAAGGAAATGTATATGCATCCAATAAT
>Ga0265301_10004457_pt1 | contig 14130 bp, 21 predicted proteins | sample AusTroGonzalo_MG_2_FD_193488 | JGI IMG/M metagenome (GOLD analysis project Ga0265301, IMG submission 193488) | Bovine rumen microbial communities from tropical cattle in Woodstock, Queensland, Australia - Gonzalo_04 | ecosystem: Host-associated > Mammals > Digestive system > Stomach > Rumen ...
CCTTGTAGAACGGCTTATCTAACTGAGTAGGATTTTTAAGAGCTTCTATAATGAAGTTTATATCATTTCCAGTAAGCTTGACGCGGTCTATTGCTACATATACATGAGAATTCTTTCTTTCATTCTTGGGAGTAGGCTTCTTGTATATCAGAGTACCTGCTTGGGAAGCCATCCTAACGTTAGACCACTGTCCAATAGGCTTTCTCTGAGTTTCATTACCGTCGAATGTAACTATCTGTCCGTTCAAATCTACAAAACCAAGAGCACCATATGCAGCAGAGAACTCAATATCATAGATATCTTGACCAGCAAATAAGTCTGTATCTGTAACATTCTTGTAAGCCAGATTACCTTGAGCATCTACATTTAATATAATACGGCCATTGGTACGAGTCATCGTAGCCTTAACAGGCACAATTTTTGCACCAGGATGCTATTCCTGTATTCTAGCGATATCGTCGTGAAGTTTCTTACTATTAGGAATCCACGTATTATTGTATTTAGTGTCAATAGGTACTCTTTGCCACACATGTCCTTCAAACTCAATGTCAGCATAGATATCATCTCCTTCTACGTATAAGCTTATATCAGCGTCATCTATAAAGTTAGGAGCCATTGTAGCTCTACTGAGTTCAGGATCACTGTTTACACGTCTATAATTAAGATTTGAGCGTGTTGTATTACCTGCGCTATCTCTCTTATTAGGAGCTTCCACGAAGCCTACAGCAGGTCCTACATTGGACTCTGGCTCTCTCTTCTTCTGCTGGTCTCGCTTAGACTCATTTTCAGCCTGCTGAGCGGCTTTTGAGCGAGCCTGCTTATAATCTGCCCGAAGATCCTGTAAAAACGCGTCAAAACGGCTTAAAATGCCCTCTACGGCCTCAATTTGGGCATGCAGAACATCTAGGTCTTTTGAGTTGTTCTCATATAAGACATTTTCTGCCTCTAATAACACATTTCTAGCCTCTGCAATGAAGTCTGAATATAAGAGTTTTCCTTGATCAGAAAGTTCATTAAATACTTCATCAGATATCTTCTCGATGATGTTGTCTATCTTATATTGAAGATGGCCTATGTCATTATGTAATTCTTCTTGTGCTTTACTAATGACTTGATCGTCTCTGGTTTCTACACCATCAAGAATACTCATCATCTTACTGCTGAGCATGAGAGGCATTCTTTCCTCCATATCTATTCTTACGATACCCTTACCAGGCTCTGTAAACTCGTAATCATAAGACACCTTGAATGGTAAGATCTCAATAGAAGCTACATCAAAACCGTTAGTTTTGAGCATTTCTGCATAAGCAGTCTGCTGATTGCTATAGTCTTCATATGCAGATATCTGCTGACCATATGCCTGATTTGGAAGGCCAAAGAACGGTTTTGTCTTATTGGATATTACAGCTCTACCGTTCTTCCATTGAAGGTCTATATTCTTATGGCCATCGTCTTTGATTGCCTTAAGAATACGTTTTGCTTTTCGACTCTTCTCTTCTGTACCATCTGCAGCATAGAAATCTTTCTCCTCTAATACCTTAAGATCATTGTAATAATCCTAAGTAAGCTGCATGTTTGGGGTATACTGAGAACCGAACGTATATTTAGATGTTTTGAAGTCTATAATATGTATGCGTCCATTCTTGTCTACACCGATCATATCAGTCTAACCAGCAACCCAACCTATATTGTCGAACTAAGCGCGAAGAGTAAACGGAAGCGTAGTAAGTTTCCAACCAATAGTTCTTGTGTAATACTCATAGGTACCTTGCATCTGACGTATCAGAGAAGCAAACGCATCAAAGTTACCTCTATACAACTCATTATATGTACGTCCATCTACGGTCTTCTGATTGAATAGTTGAAGCATTCCCTCTTTAGTCTAAGACATGTTGTATAATACATCAGAACCAAAGAAGTTTCTTGACAGTTCGTCTACTATATTACCAACGAGTACAGAAGAAGACGCTTCTCTATCATTCCACGCTCTAGACAAATTGTACAATACTTTGTCTAATTCTATGGAACTTTCTGCAGTCGGATTAATATAAAATCTATCCCAGTTGTCTTCTAAATACTTCAAATATACTTTTGAATCAGCATCAGGTATCATTGAATATTTAAGGTATTCCTTAAACTATTCTATAGAATTGAGCTCTTTTAGGTTTGATAATACATTGTCTTGAGCTTTTTGTAAGTCCTCATGGACATATGCTTCTGGCTTTACATTATGTACACGTGATGCTCTTACAACCTTACCGTCTTGCTCAATAAAGTAATCCTGGCTAGTAGTATGGTATCCTTCAGGATCATTCTTTACTACAGATTTATCTTCGTAGTACCTACGTTCTATTTCTCCAATCACAGCGTCTTGAGGATCCTCCTGTGGAGCCTCTGGTTCTTCTGGAACAATTGGAGTCGGGGGTACTGGAGGATTAACAGGGGTTTCGGGCTCTTCCGCAACATTCTTCTTAGGCTATGGCGGGCTTTGTGTGCCCCAGCCCCCATTAGCCCTAGCAGCTTCAAATAAAGCCCTCTAGCGGCGCTCTAATAGACCTTCTGGCGTCAATGGCAGAGGTTCTCCCTGTATCTTATTCCAAGTATCTCTGAACAACTGTCTGTCATGCTCAGCATTATCCAGTGGAGTAGGAGCAACGCGACCCATTCTGTTCACAGGGTTGTCCACATTGCCTCTATCTTTATACTCCCAAAGATAACCTAAATCATCTACAGTTTCGTTGTCGGCAAGACGTCTATTCATACGGCCTTGCTCGTCATACTTTACCTGTATTTGATTACCTTCAGCATCTGTCACAGGACGCTTTTTACGAAGATCTATTTCTCCGTTATGCCAAGCGTTCTGATCATCGAGATGTTCCGCCCTCAGTTGTTCTTGATATACCTTCTCTACAGCTTCTTCGAACGCATCATCAGCATCTTCGTTTCGCTTTATTTCATCAAGTATATCTTTTGCGTGACCTCCAACAAAGTGAACGTCCCCATTCTCATCTCTCTCTTGTTTTCCAAAGAGATTTTCAAATGATTGTGTAATAGAAGACAGTTCATCTCTCCATTTAAGTTCTTCAAAGTAAGCTTCTCTTAGCTCTTCATGAGCTTCTGTATTATAAGCAAGATGGTTTTCTACATCATCGAGAGTTTTGATATGCTGTTTGATATTTACTCTATTAGATAACGGGGTGCCTGTCTTTTCATCGACACCAGCATCAAATGCAAATTGATGAACAAGAACATCTTCATTCTTCTTTATAAAAGCATCTATTTGCTTATTTAAAGATTTAAGCTGTTCTTTAAGTCCACGTCTCACCTTTGCGTATTTTGTATTCTTCTGAGCCTCAAGACCTGTTTCTATTTGTTGGCGGTATTTTAATAATGCAGCAAGCTAAGCTATCATTTTAGTATAAGCGAAATCGTAAGAACCCTCGCTCATTACTTGATCTGCAAGTTTCTCTAACGGATCTTGTTGATAGCGTACACCTTCTCCAGTTACATCCGGAAGACCTGCCATCTTCTTTTCAGAACCTTCAGGAGCTTGTAAATAATCTAAAATCTCAGCAAGGCTCTCATTTGATACGCCAAGTTTAGCATCCCATTTTTGTTCTGTGGCTTCTCTATTTGATACAGCTTCATTAAGGTTGTCTTGTATTTCAGACCTTCTGTCAAGAGCTGTTGCCACAGTAGCCACAAAGTCGTGGTATTGAGCGTTTGACCTCCAACTAGTAGGATTATTCCAATATCTTACATTAATGCCGTTATTTTGAGCCATCTGTTTTGTAAGAGGGTTCTGAGCAATACTCATCAAACGTTCATATTTCTGTTCAGCCTCATCTATAAGTTCTGGACTTATTGGTTTCTGATGATATATCTGCTCATACTTGTCATTCTGCTCGCGAAGGGAATTGAAAGCTTGTTTTATCTCGTTCTCTCCTGGAGACAGTAATCCTTTACGTAACCAATCTCTATATTGATTACGCTGTGCTGTAGAAGCAAGCTTATTGTTCTATATAGCTTCTACTGCGATGTCAAGCGCTTTATGCTGTTTTATATATGGAGCAATACTCTGAGCTATAGTAACTGTACCTGTTTGACCCCAACCACCAAGCATACCGCCTTTAATCTCTTGAAGGAGGTCTTGGTCTTTGATATTTACAATACCAAGACCATCAAGAGGTATGCCAAGCACATAAGCACCCATAGTCAGTCCATTTACCATATCAGTAAATGCGATGTCCATAGTGTCCATTATTTTAGGATCAGACAAACCTCCTTTAAACTCTTCCGCGTTTACATGCTGTTTACCTTCTTCAATACCTTCGGCAATAGCTGACTTGATCAACTTTCCGCCAATACCCTTCATATATTGTGAATTAAGGCCCTTTTTAGCCGCTTGAGCAGCATCGATTAGTTCTGGCTATAATCTACTAGTACCACGACTCAACATGGTCATACGCTTGCCCAATTGATGCGCTAAAGCTCCTGTATAAGTATCGTCTACCTTACGAACAAGTATGTTACCAAGTTTCTCAGCACCTGTTTTGACAGCTCTACCTGCAGTGGCATTTAATAATCCTCCACCGACACCGACCAGTGGACTAGCCAAAGATCCAGCCTCAAATCCTTTCGCAAAATCTTCTCCTAATTTACTACGCAGCATACTACGTACTCCAGGATTTCTTAATGCAGTTCTCCACGCCTTTGTACCTCTAATATAGGCATTAGCTTTTGCCAATGCTCCAATAGGCACAGCCATAAGCATAGCATCTACTGCGGCATCCCATGTAGTAGCAGCCATATCTTTATTGAACAGGTTTTCAACATCCTTTATGTTTTCTGTAATAGCACGAAGCTTTTTAGGATCGTTAAGCTTTCCAGCAAGAAGATCATCTATATCTTTATCTTCTAACCCCGTTCTATCTTTAATTTTTTCTCTAGCTGCGAGCGCTACTTCAGCATTGTTTTCTGCTACACCTGCACCGCGATCAAACATAAACGATGTACCAGCTCCGGCAGCAATGCCTACAGGCCCTAAAAAGCTACCAAGAATAGCAGATATCATAGCAGGTGCTTGCTTCATATATGAACTAGAAGAACCTCCTATAATACCAGGCATTTTGAACAAATAAGTATCTGGATCAGTAAAAGCAATCTGTGTTCTATCTGCTCTATTCTGGAACCAACTACTTATCTTGTTCTTATGATATTCAGCATCTTTAGCGTTATCTTCGATGACAGCATCCCATCCTTTCTCAAGAGTATCATACTCCTATAGTGCTCTATTAAGCATCTGACGAGTCTCTTGACGGCTACGTTTACCATTACCAAGGTCATAGATGAATCTACGAGCATCGTTCAGTTCGTCATGGGCAGCAGTTGTCTTACCAAATATACTAGTAGCTAAATCACTACCATATATACCATTACCGGCCATTAAGTCATTCCAACCTCTCTTTATACCACCAGTACGTACAGTATCTTCAAGTTGTTTTCTCTGATCCGAGTAATTATTATACTCAACCTAAAGTTTAGTACGTGCTGATTTGAGTTCAGAAGATTGCGATATTAAAGAATTACGCTGTTCTGGCGATAAGTCTGTTCTCTAAAGCTGTTCGTCTATATACTGTATTTGACCATTTGCTTGATCTATTTGATCTGCTAAATCTAGAGATCGTTTATATATATCAATCAATTGTCTATCGTTCAATGCTCTTATTTTATAACCTTCGGCATCTTTAGCCTGAAGTTCATTCATTTCACCAAAGAACGAATTCCATTGATCTTTCAAGAAGTTAGACATACTGTAGTCATTTGGCATTCCAGGTATGTCTTTGTTCTTCACATGAGCATAGGCTCTACCTATGTTCTCTGATAATCCAGCCAACGTGGCATCGGCACTACCGCCTACACCTCCGTATGGGTCAGAAGAAGCTGCTCCAAGTTGTCCAAGTACAGAATTCCTAGATTCTCTTAACGCGTCTTGAATATCCTCAGACTCTTGTGCTTCCTTCTTCTTAGTCTGCTCCCATTCATACTCTTTGGCATTCTCACGCCAATATTCAGCTGCACGAGAATCGATCTTTGATGTTATATCTCGATCGTGCTATTGCATAGCTGCGCCTAAATCCAAAACAGAGCCTAGATTACGCAAGACTGCGTAACCCGGCTCTAGTTCAGGATTATAAGAGTATTTCTGTTTTGCTTGTGTTTTCTTTGTTGGTTTTCGCATAATAGAAATATTATTGTATATTGCTCATTATAGAAGCTGCTTGTCTAGTAGCCCTACGTTTTGTAGCTTCAGTAGTACCTCCAATACGTTTATCAGTTTCTGTATTTACATTAGCCCACGTCTAGCTCCCTTTGGCAAATTTAGATATTATAGGTACATCATACCCTCCATTCGGGTTCTTAGTAATGCCCATCATCTTTAAGGCATTCTCTGTATAACCATCAAGTACTTTTACAACACTTTCGTCAGTAAATGTGGCCGTTTGCTATATTACATCGTAGGCAGCCTTTCCGATAGAACCGTGTCCGTATTTTCTACCTACTTGGTTCTACTATGTAACTTTATACGGTTTACCTTTTATAGCCCTATTTATTTTGTTTATGTCAGAATTATATCTATAAACACGATTGCCAGTCATAGCTGCTTCTGTTATAGGGGCAAAATCGGTTTCTTTTCCTATACTACCCACGTGGTTTCCATCTTCATCCTATGTAAGAGCCAATGAATGATTCATATCAATCTATACACCAGAATCTACCGCGCTAGACAAGATGTTATTGCGCTGAAATACTTCGTGTGCTTTATTCAGTAATGTCGCCTAACTCTAAGTAGTACCCCATTCAGTATTCTCTCCGATAGAAGAACTATGTTTATACCATGCAAGATCTTTATTCTAAGACTTATCATAATCACTTATCCACTGTTGGAAATCTTGTGTACGATTTATTTTCTGTCTAGAGATAAACTCCTGAGCAAGTCTCTTATCTTCAGAACTTGCTTTTGGATTATTAATCGTCTTTAGCGCTTTCTTGTACTTATTGGCAGCGACCTGTTCTCCATGAGATAGCTTCTTATATGATGTTTGCTCATTCTGATCGAGCTGTTTATAATAGTCGTTCTATACAGAAGCATATTGTTTGCTTTGATCCAAAGCCACTTGATCTGCAGCTCCAGCTGTAGGGATGTCATTAACGTCGCCTTGGCCTGCACCATTTAACTAACGTTCATAATAACTTTTTTCCCATTCAAATTGATCGCGTTTAAGTTGAAGTTCTGCAGCATCTTGACCAATCTTAGCCCAACCTTGTTTGAGTTGTTCACGTTTGGTCCACTGATCATCATAATCATCTTTAGTGTAAATGCGTCTACGCTGACCATCTGCTATAGCTTCGTTAAACATTCTACGAGCTTCTTCATTGGCCTTAGGATTGTTATCACCACCAGCAAGATCTCTATAGTATTTAAACATCATCTGACCTTGAGGAGTATTGACAAGCTCATTAAAATGTGCATCAGCTACGTTCTTGAGATCTTGCTCGGTAATAGATTCTATAGAATAATCTATACCATTCTTACTCTCTCTATGAACATTCGGCTTCATACCTTCAAAGTAAGGATTACCAAATGTAGCAACATTCTAGAACGGAGTGGGGCTCATCTTATCCCAAACACCTTGCCCGTTTTCTCCTATAGTAGAATATGTAGCCATGTCTGGACCATCGTATTTAGCCATTAAAGGGTTGTATAACCCTTTTGCCTCAAGTTCAGCTTTATTTCTTAGATATTCTTTTGCATTCTCAGCGCTAGTTCTAAGTTTGGCAATATCTCCATATGGCATATTGTTTATGAGCTAAGATATCATAGCTCTACCTTGCGCATTTCTCAAAGGATCTATACCTTGAGCATATAGAGCATTTATAGCATCTCTAACTTTACCAGTAACTTCTCTATTATACCAATCCTAATCAGCCATAATAGGAGTAAGGAAATCTCCATATGTCTTTTGGAAGTCCTTCATCTCCTACTGGCCTTTCTCATACATATCTCTTGCAGCATTTATGGCCATAGCCATAACCTGCGTGTCGTACAAATCCCTAGTAGGGAGTTGTATCCATTGATCATTAGCGTATACCATAATTAGCCTACTCCATAGTATTTAAGGAGCATATTCATCATAGGTAGCGCCTAATTAGGCGTGAGATATACTCCTTGTTTTTTAGAATCATTATATCTTGCCAGTTCGCTATCAAATCTGGCTTTATCCAAATTCTGTTGCTATCTATACAAATCCATAGTATCGTTAAATTGCCTACGCTTAAACTCATTTGCATAGTAGCTCTACAGCTAATTGAGGAAATTAAACATTCCCATCTGTTTACCTTGCTATCTAGCTGCATGTGCTTTAGCCAACATCTCTTCATTAAACATACGAGATTGCTGCATACGCTGTGCATATTGAGAACCAAGTTGCATCTTAGCGTTCGCTAAATTAGCTCTATATTGGTTATTCTGCATCTGAGCATTCATCAATGTGTCAGATATATTCTTCTAAGTATTATACAGATTTGCAGTACGCAGTCTAGATCTCTGATATCCGGAAAGACCTCCAGATTTGTTTAACGCATAATCAGCTCTAGCTGTAGCATTGTTAATCTGGTTGATGATTGGATATTGATTTATCCTAAGGCCAGCAAGATCATTAAGAGCAGACTGCTCATATGGATTTGCAGAATATATTTGTGGAGATCTAAGATCTTGACTAGATGCATCCAGATACTGTCCAACGCTAGCCAGCATACCAAGTCCGCTAGGTATTAGATTACCAAGATACCCTTCTTTAAATCCAGGAAGTTTGCCATTCTTATACTCTTTGCCATGTTCTTTTCTCCAGAACATATCTCGTATAAGACCGCCTTTAACATCTCCAGTAGCCATTACGTAATCGCTATTACGTATTCCCCCAACTTTATGGTTAGATACAACGCCAGCATCTCCTACATACGCCACAATACCGTCTTTGAAGTTTGGTAGGCCAGGCATTCTATCTATAATTTGATCTCCGTGAACCAGCACTTCTCCGCTGGACAATCTTCCCCAGCCTCCTGCATCTGTAGCTCTGCCATCACGCCATCCTCTAAGTTGTGCTTGTGGGTTCTAATCGTTTTGATTTGCTCGCAACTGTAACGCAGTAGTAGACGCATCAGATCTGTTATCTTCTGTCTTTATTGCTCCAGATATATTGGCAAGTCTTCTTTTGCGCTCAGCTTCTCTTTCCATAGCACCTCCAGCAATAAGACCTGCAGCTCCACCGACCAATCCACCAGCGATACCTCCGAATACAGTACCCAATCCAGGTATTACAGACCCAAGAGCGGCGCCAAGAGCTGCTCCACTACCCATTGTTTTGAGCGTGTTTGCTGTCTTTTTTGAGCTTACATCTTTGTTAAACTGTGATTGGTTTACCCCGCCATAAGCCTCATAGCCAATACCATCTACAGACTGTTGTGATCTATTGCCTTCGGATAAGAGTTCTGCCTGCCCCTTATCGTATTTAGTGGCTCCATATACATCAGTTCCAAATCCTATTGCAGCTGGAACTATACCGGAAACCTATTCCATTTTTATAGGAGAAGTTTTTCCACTGTCTTTTAATGATTGTAGCCCGTTATCAAAATTGTGACCAGCGGATGTGTCTCCAGTAATGAGTTTAGCTTGATCGGGAGTAGCTTTTAATGGCATCACTGTTCCCGAACTAGGAATTCCCAAATCTTTAACTGTTGGCATTTCTGCGCTTAACGTAGTAGGATCAAATATGGATCTTGCGCTAGATCCATAAAACTATGGCGTCTACTACCATCCTCCGTACTAATCTGCTAGAAATCCGCCATTGTTAAACCCTGGCAGCTCCTTTGTATTTTTAATGCGTCTTAAATTCGTTAACTCCATGACATTCTATATTTAGTTATAACGTACTGCAATGAGAAGTTCTTGGAGTTAGAATCCGACCTAATCGTGCATTGCATCGTTTTTCCTCTTAACCTATCGCCCCAGTCACTAGAATTACCGTTGCGAGGTATATCTAATCTAAAATCGTATTCTCTATTTGTCATTCCATCCCCGGACATCGAAGCATGTTGCTTAAGTGGAGTGGTATATGATAACGTAAGTGGTTTTAATGCAGCTGTATCATTTCCTGTAAGAGTAACTCTTGGATATATTCTAAGATCTGGATTGTCCTCCTAATTAGTAGAACGTTCTCCATGTCCTCCGTTCCCATAGAAACTGCCACCCATTGTCTATATGTCAAACGTCTTTACAAAACTACTTTGGTTGTTTACTATATATTGTATCAAAGGATATGCTGGGTTGCCAAACAACTCTGTATTAGATTTATTCTTATCTAGCGTCATTACATGTATCTCAGCTTTACTGCCATTATTACCTCTGGCCTTAGCTAAATATAAATCATTGCCTATAGATGCACTATATATTGGATCAAATGTATATATACTAGTAAATACATTTAATTTTTCATTGAACACAACAGATTCACCATTATTACCACCAGAACGTCTTACGTTTGCTATTATCTCATCGAAATCACAGTAGTAACTGAGACAAGGTTTCACGGACTCTTGCGTATCATTTATATAATTCTCTATAAAATGAGCTTTCGTGAGTGGCACTAATGCATTGGAATACTATAATAACTCTTTATTATCTGAATCCCACCAATATAAAGCGTTGTCTGACTGAACATCTGTGTGCTGCCCTTTCTTCATACCATACTTAGTAGATATGTAATCATACCTATTTACAACACCTGGCGTATTTGCTAATATTATATCACCGTTCTCTACATCATTTATTATGGTCTTCTCGTTGACGGTAAGCAATCCTGTAGCTCTTTCCTACCAGAATATAAGTTTGTCTTTAAACAAACGCATTCCTGTTACTGCACCATATCTAGAGTCTACATCTACAACATCTCCAGCAATAGTAAACCAACTGTCTTCTTGTTCACCATCTTTCTTAGGACCACTATAACATATTCTATTATCGTATGTATTAGACTATATATTGTTGTAATATATCGGTATGTATTTTATAACATCGGGAAGTGAATCGTATGCCGCATTATAAACATATGCATACTATCCCTGCGTATACCCTGTACCATTTACATACGATGGTATCGAAACTGGATGATCCTGAATAAAACATGATAAATTTACATCACTCTCATCATCTAATAAGAATCCAGACCTAGCTTTTAAGTTTACGCTAGATTCTATCGGAACGGTATACACTACAGACAATCTAGGTATATTCCATAGATTATGTACAGTTTCTTCATCCCCCTCTTCGACATATTTACCATCTGCAAAATAATGTGCCGCATTATATGTAAACATACACAAATAAGTATCTCCGTCGAACACTTCTATTTCAGACCCTGTGGTAAAGTTGCCGTATCCGTAATATACAGAATTTATGCGACTAGCTTCACTATAACCGCCATATGGTATTGCGTGTGTATTTTTTATATTGCCTATTTGTATTGGGAATATACCATCAGTAGAGTTGAAATACCCAAATCCACCTTTTTCTGATGTTGGGAACAATATATGTTTTCCACCAGTAGCGGCATATCTAACTAAACCTTTAGTAGACGATGTTATATATTCTGTGCCACCCTTTAATGCGTCAATTATCCAACCTTGTGCTTCAGAGCTATTCTAATAGTCTAAGCCAGAAGCAACCCAATTTATGAACTACAATGATGAATTCTCACCAGTATTTGTAGAATCATTCATAAATCGTAGTAAATTGTTGTCTGTCAATGAATTCCACTGTTCATCTGATACTTTCGCATATGATATATGACTTCCATCTATCGAAACATGTTGTTTTACATAAGACTGAATATCACACTTCTCTTTGGGTAATATATGATAGCTTGCAATATATTGTTTTACCTACTATTCGTACGATATAGTATTTGTAAGCTGCTTACAATCAGTATACGTACTTATGTCTATATTCTAAGCATCTATTCCTTCTGGACCATACGCATCTAACCACTATTGATATGGATAATCTACGGTAACGCCAGATCCAAATAGCTCAGTAGGTTCTATTCTCCTAAACGAGGATATGGATTTAGAGTCGATATTATCTCTATCCTTCTGTATATATGTATAATTGTCAGATGAACCGTCGTATGTATGTATAGAATAGCATGCAGTAGGTTCAAATATCAGAGAATTGTCTTTATTTACTAGTACGTTCTAAGTATCCGTTTCCATATAACAAAACTCAGGACATGCAAACATGAGAACAGATGGTTCTGTATACGCCATATTACCTATAGCATTCCATGCGTCTCTATAATACTACATCGACATAAATCCTCCAGGATATAATCTATTCTGCGCGACTCTTGCGGCAAAATGACTGGAAGACCAAGTGTCACTAGGATTCTTTGAAGGATTATCAGATCTCGTATCTTTATACACACGTAACGGCAATCCACATATTCCCTAAAACAGGTTTATTCTATCTGAATAGGATCTGTGGCATCTTACGATCTCCCATCCATATACTCCTTCCTCAGTTATATCCTTAACAAGACTAAATTTAATTCCAATTTTATTAAATATAACTCCTGTAGAAGTAATCTCATTAACAACTTCAAATCCAGGTTCCGATTCTGGGGGAACCATTATATCTGCTACAAATTTAGGAGATGAAGCCTATCCATGCTCGTCATATAATATTACACCATACCTGTAGATTTCACCTCTTCTGAGACTTAATGTGTCATCATCAGTTTTGTTGTCGAAATCTACTGTTATAGTCTTTACATCATACTCCCATTTAAAATATTCTCCGCATCCACCTAATTCAGTAGATCCTGGAATTAACCATTGATCGTGGTTCCATTCATATGTTTTAAACGGCGCGTTCTTTCCAGAAGACGGTGCTGTAGTATCTATATGCTTAAACTTATAATCTACTCCATCCTTCACGTAACTTATGTTTCCTAAGAATAAGAACTCTCCCTTACTCTCTATCTCGTGAGGTATCACCTGTGGTGCGTCATAAGCTAATAATTCTTCTATTGATATAGAGCTTCTGGATGTTCCATTATCTACATAAGTATACCCACTTATGACGTCGTCGTAGATGAGATCTACCTTTGGTTCTTGTCCAGAAAGCAGATACGCAATTCTATATATTTTTATATTACTTATGTTGCTATTCTACGATTGAGCCTATTCTATAATGGCTGCTGGTATTTGCACCTGAACAGCTTGACCTGTATCTGGGCCCTCGTCACCATCTATACCATATCCATGTGTTAAGTCTTTGTATAAGACTAGCTAATTTGATAACGGAGATAACCCTGACGCAGCAGCTCCTTGAGCATATAATACATATGCATATTGCACTTTTGCTGCCCTCACGTTTCCAGGAGCGTCGGTTTCTGAAGCAACTGCTGGTGCTAATAATACGTCTGATGTAGGTGTTGCAGAATATAGTGTATCTACATCTGTTTGTTTATCCAAACGTATCCACATCAACGTGTGTGTGCCATCAGCTATATATAACTTCACATTCTTGTCAGACTCCCATCTGGCAACTGTAGTTATCTCTGAAGGTACTGCTGAATCATCACCAAGAAGAATGCCATTAAAGTCCTAAGACGTTATCGTTTCTGTACTAACAACTTCCCCTTGAGCATTCTTATGTTGAACCTTTCTAGACTCTGTTATCATTGGACGCCAACTTCTAGGAGATAATCCAAGCAGAGGTTGGTCTGTGGTATTATATTCATATATCTGCATGTAATTTACACCAGATACCTTCTTTATACCAACTACAATCAATATATCTCTAGCGGATGTGACTGCGATTATATTATCCCAATCGCATATATTATTATCTATTTTTACAGTACCATCTATAGGCACCAATGACCCACCGCTAGAATTTGTATCAGTACTGATTCTTAAATTTTCCGCATAACGATACTGATCAGCACCAATAAAAGCATCCGACGTGTCGGTGTTCATTCCTTTTGTAAACGTATTTATCTGCTGATT
>Ga0265301_10004461_pt1 | contig 14126 bp, 9 predicted proteins | sample AusTroGonzalo_MG_2_FD_193488 | JGI IMG/M metagenome (GOLD analysis project Ga0265301, IMG submission 193488) | Bovine rumen microbial communities from tropical cattle in Woodstock, Queensland, Australia - Gonzalo_04 | ecosystem: Host-associated > Mammals > Digestive system > Stomach > Rumen ...
CAAGGCACTGCGGTCCGGGCGCGACGGCGGCGAGTGATTCCCCGCGTCACGCGTTTCCGTTCATCCTGTTTCGGCAGTACTCTAACAGTCAACCTGTTTTCAGGAGGGATTTCATGAAATACCAGGGGCTGACCCAAAACCAGGTCAGGGATAGCCGCGGGAAGCACGGCCCGAATATCCTGACGCGGATCCCGCCCGAGCCTCTTTGGAAAAAGATGCTCAAGGGGCTCCGGGATCCGATGATCATGATCCTGCTGGTTGCGCTGGCGGTTCAGGTCGTCCTTTTTTTCCTGAAACAGGCGCAGTGGTTCGAGCCCGCCGGCATCCTGATCGCGATCCTGATCGCCAACGGGGTGGCTTCCGTCAGCGAAAACAGCCAGGAAAACAAGGCTTCCGCCCTGAAAGCCGAAGAAGAGGCGAAGGAACGGACGAAGGCGTTCCGAGACGGCGAGCTCGTGGAAATTCCGGTCGGCGAGGTCGTCGTCGGGGATGTCATCTACCTGCAGCCGGGCGACAAGCTCCCCGCGGACGGCGAGATCGTCGAAGGCGAGGTCAAGATCGATCAGGCTGTCCTCAACGGGGAAACGGAGGAGGCGACGAAGCGCTTCGAGCCGGATTCCGCCCCGTACGATGTGAAAGACCTCCTGAACGAGCGGTACGCCTATCGCGGCACGGTGGTCTGCGGCGGGGAAGCCTGCATGGAGGTGAAGCAGGTCGGAGACCGGACGCTGTTCGGCGAACTCGCGCTGGAAGTGCAGGAGGAGACGCGCGAGACCCCGCTGCAGGTCAAGCTCGGGAAACTCGCGAAGCAGATTACGGAGTTCGGCTACATCGGCGCAATCGCGATCATCACGAGCATCCTGCTGAAAACGTTCATCTGCGGTACGCTTCCCTCCGACGTCTATGGCTGGATCCGGCTGGTCCTCGACGCCGTGACCGTGGCCGTCACCATCATCGTCTGCGCGGTGCCGGAAGGGCTCCCCATGCTGACTTCCATCCTGCTGTCCCTCCAGAGCCTCAGAATGGCGAAGGACAACGTCCTGGTCCACAAGATCAGAGGACTGGAAACGGCCGGCAGCCTGAGCATTCTTTTCAGCGACAAGACCGGCACCATCACGGAGGGCCGTCTGTCCGTCGCCGGGATCGTGACCGGAAACGTTGTGAAGTTCGACTCCATCGAAAAGATGAACGCGAATCTGGCACTGGAGGTCATCACCGGAACGGGCGTCAACAACAGCGCGTCCTTCAGCCACGGGACGATCATCGGCGGCAACAGCACGGATCGCGCGTTGCTGTCGTTCCTGGTTGATTCCCATTCGCATCAGAAGATCAACAAAGAGGAAATCCTCGCGTTCAACGCGTTCGATTCTGAAAAGAAAATGTCGAGCGTGACCATCACGCGCGGGGACAAGTCCGTCACCTACATCAAGGGCGCTCCGGAAAAGATCATCGACCAGTGTACCGCCTACATGGACGAAACGGGCGAAGTGAAGCCGCTGGAGAAAAAGAACGATCTGGTCTCCTACCTGGATGCGCAGGCGGGCCGCTCCATGCGCCTGCTGGCCGTGGCGAAGGCCGAGTCGGACGCCCCGGACCGGGACCTGACCCTCATCTGTGTCATCAGCATCCGCGACAACGTCCGCAGGGAGGCCGTTGACGCGATCCGCGAAGTGCAGAACGCGGGCATCGAGGTCGTCATGGTGACCGGCGACCGCAAGGAAACGGCCGTGGCCATCGCGCGGGAATCCGGCCTGCTTTCGAAGGATTCCAACATCGCACTGACCTCGAAGGAAATGGCTGCGCTCTCGGATGACGAGCTGAAGGCCGCCATCCCGAATCTTCGCGTCGTGGCCCGCGCGCTTCCGACGGACAAGAGCCGGCTGGTCCGCGTGGCGCAGGAGTTGAACCTCGTTGTCGGCATGACCGGCGACGGCGTCAACGACGCGCCCGCGCTCAAGAAAGCCGACGTCGGCTTCGCCATGGGCAGCGGGACCGAGGTCGCGAAGGAGGCGGGCGACATCACGATCCTCGACGACAATTTCTCGTCCATCGAAAAAGCCATCCTCTACGGCCGGACCATGTTCAAGAGCATCCGCAAGTTCCTGATCTTCCAGCTATCCGTGAACGTGGCCGCCGTGCTGACCTGCTTCCTCGGTCCCATCTTCGGCGAAAACGTCGTCATGACCGTGATCCAGCTCCTCCTCATCAATCTGGCCATGGACACGCTTGCCGCCATCGCGTTCGGCAGCGAACCGGCTTTGCAGGAGTACATGCGGGACAAGCCCGTTCCGCGCGGCGCGAGCATCGTGAGCGGGGAGATGTTCCTTGAAATCCTGCTCAGCGCGTTCTACATCTCGTTCGTCTGCCTCGCTATTCTGTTCGTCGCGCCCCTCCGCGGCCTCCTCGACAGCTCGGATCCCGTCTATCTGAAGTCAGCCCTGTTCGCGACGTTCATGATGAGCATCACGTTCAACGGCTTCAATGCGCGTACGAGCCACCTGAACCCGTTCGAGGGACTGGGCCGGAACAGGAACTTCATCGTCGTCATGTTGTCGGTCTTCGTCCTTCAGTTCGTCTTTGTGACCTTCGGCGGTACACCGCTTTCCGTCTGCCGTCTTTCCCCCCGCGCATGGCTTATCTGCATTTGCCTGGCGTTCCTGGTCATCCCCATCGACATCGTCAGGAAACTCGTCTTCACGAGAAAACGCTGATCCGACGGCACAAACGTTATTCCCCAAAAAAAGGCCCGCAGACTCCTTCGCGAAGCCGGCGGGCCAAGAGTTTTTTTGTTTCAGTTTGTGTTTGATGTTTACGCCAGGGCGAGGTTCTGCCAGGCGGACTTGTCGTCGAGTTCGGCGAGCGATGCCGCGGAGGCATTTGCGAGGGCGTCCGCGTCGTATTGACCGAAGCTCAGAGCGTCCGACATGGCGAGGCTGTCCGTTTACGGCATGGCGAGCGAATCGGAGGCGGGACCGGACGGGCTGAACGTGGCGGTCACGTTGTAGATACAATATCCGAAAACTTTTTTCCTTTATTGAGGGGAAGGGGAAGACCGATTCCTGGATTGCACCGGACGGCCTTGAACCGGAAACGCCCAAAAAGGCCAATTTGGAGAAACTGATAAAAAAGAAGACGACCGGAAGAAATGAAGAGCTGCGGAACTCATACCGGGATAGGAAAAGGGCTGCTGCAAAACGGTGAGGTTTTGCAACAGCCCCGGGAAATTCGGGATCAGGGAACCGATCAGATGATGCGGTTCGTGGTCACGGGATCGAACACGTGCGCGCCGACCATGGCGAGCTTGAGCGTGATGGTCTCGCCGACCTTGGCGTCCAGGTGGGGCTCGACGCGGGCGATGCAGGCGGCATCGACGCCGGTGTCGAGGTGGAGGTAGATCTCCGCGCCCATGGGCTCGCGGACTTCGACCTTGGCGGTGATGGACGGGGCGCTGGCGTCGTTCGTGGCGCGTTCGGAGCCGATGTCCTCGGGACGGATGCCGAAGAGGATTTCCTTGCCGACGTAGGACTCAATGGACTTGTTCCAGTCGGCGGGGAGCGCGATGGAGATCGGGCCGGCCTTGAAGACGAACTTGCCGCCTTCGGAAGCGAGCGTCCCCTTGAAGATGTTCATGGGCGGGGTGCCGATGAAGCCGGCGACGAAGGTGTTCGCAGGCTTGTCGTAGATGTTCAGCGGGGTGTCGATCTGCTGGATGACGCCGTCCTTCATGACGCAGATGCGGTCGCCCATGGTCATGGCTTCGATCTGGTCGTGCGTGACGTAGATCATGGTGGTGCCGAGGCGGGTGTGGAGCTTGTTGATCTCGGCGCGCATCTGGACGCGCATCTTGGCGTCGAGGTTGGAGAGCGGTTCGTCGAAGAGGAAGACGGCGGGCTTGCGGACGATGGCGCGGCCGACGGCGACGCGCTGGCGCTGACCGCCGGAGAGGGCTTTCGGCTTCCGCTGGAGATAATCGCCGATGCCGAGGATGTCCGCGGCTTCCTTCACGCGCTTGTCGATCTCCTCCTTGGAGAACTTGCGGAGCTTGAGGCCGAACGCGAGGTTTTCGTAAACCGTCATGTGCGGATAGAGGGCGTAGTTCTGGAAGACCATGGCGATGTCGCGATCCTTCGGCGGGACGTCGTTGACGACGCGTTCGCCGATCTTGATCTCGCCGTCGGAGATTTCTTCGAGTCCGGCGATCATGCGGAGCGTGGTGGATTTGCCGCATCCGGAGGGGCCGACGAGGACCATGAATTCCTTGTCGTGGATGTCGATGGAAACGCTGTTGACGGCTTTGACGCCGCCTTCGTAAATCTTGCAGACGTTTTTAAGAATGACTTCAGCCATGTTTCACCTGAAAAAGGTTGTTTGGATGTTGAAAAGATATGGATTTTCCAGTAATATAGCCCGGCTTCAGCGTGTTGTCAAGCGTAGGCTGGGAATATTTTTGAAAAAAACAGATTAGAATATAGATTATCTCCTGATGTCAGGGGGCGGCGGGGGAGAGGTCGTTGTTGCCGGGAAACGTGGATAAAAGCGGATTCACGCTTCGGCCCCGTCGAACGACAGGATCATGCCGCGGAGACGGAAGAAGGCGGCGGCCACGGCACGTTCGCGAATCTGCTCGCGGGTGCGGCGCAGACGCAGCTCGAAGACCTCCGTGCGGCCGCGGTAGCGGATGGCGGCATAGACCAGGCCGACGGGCTTGCCGACGGTCGCGCCGCCCGGTCCGGCGATGCCGGTGAGCGCGATGGCGGCGTCCGACGGAATGGCGGTCGCGAGGCCGTCGACCATGGCGCGTGCGGTTTCGCGGCTGACTGCGCCGTGCTTGCGGATGAGGTCGGCGGGCACACCCAGGAGCACGGTCTTCGATTCGTCGCTGTAGGTCACCACGCCGCCGGCGAAGACGCTCGACGCGCCGGGGATGTCGGTCAGGAGCTTGGCGGCGAGGCCGCCGGTGCAGGATTCTGCCAGCGCGAGCGTCTCGTCGCGGTCCTCCAGCAGGCGCAGGATCTCGTGGGAGAGCGAGTCGGCGTCCTCGGAGAGGAGTTCCGCGGCGAAAATCTCCTGCACGGACTGGATCGCGGACTCCATGACCTCGGGCGATTCCGTGGTCAGGAAGAGCCGCACGAACTGGGCCGTGGCGCAGTAGGCCACGGAGAGCATCGAGTGGAACCGGGCGATGACCGGGAGCATGCGTTCCTCGACGATGTTCTCGCCGAGGCCGGCCACGTGGAATTCGCGCGTGAACGTGAAATGCTTGAGCTTTTTCTTCAGATACGGCACGACGGAGGCGTCCATCATGGGGCAGAGCTCGTTCGGCGGGCCCGGCAGCATGATGATGGTGCGGTTCGGGAATTCGTCGGTCTCCGGTGTGCGGACGATGAGCCCGGGCGCGGTGCCGCAGTCGTTCTGCAAGACCTTCGCGCCGTGCGGGACGAGCGCCTGGTTGAAGACGCGCGGCGGAATCTCCTCGTCCGGGTGACGCATCTTCCAGTGCTTCATGATGTTGAGCGTGGCGGGGCCGTCCTCTTCCAGCCGCATGCCGCAGCGTTCGGCGATGTACTCCTTCGTCACGTCGTCGGCGGTGGGGCCGAGGCCGCCGCTGGTGATGACGATGTCGGCGCGCGCGAGGGAGAATTCGAGCGCGGCGAGGATGTCGGCGCGGCGGTCGGGGACCTCGACGGAAGAGACCGGGACCACGCCGAGCGCAAGCAGACGGACGCCGATGGATGCGAGGTTGGTGTTGACGACGGCGCCCTTCAGAAGTTCGTCGCCGATGCAGATGACGGCGATCTTTTCGCTCATAAGTAGTCCTTCGGCTCCACCAGGGAAGCCCGGTTCAGTTCATCTTCGGCGGCCTTGCGCCATTGCTCGAGCCCGTCCGCGTCCAGGTCCGGCGGGACGTGGAGCTCCTTGCCGATGACCAGCGTGAGCTTGGCCCAGGGCTTCGGGAGACGGAAGGCGTCCCAGCTGGGGACGCTCCAGTACGAGGAGTAATTGATGCCGAGCGCGACCACGGGAATGCCGAGCTCGGAAGCGATGTGGATCGGCCCTTTGCTCATGTGATAACGGGGGCCGCGCGGGCCGTCCGGGGTGAAGACGACCATGCAGCCGCCCTGAATGGTCTTGATCGCGTCGTGAAGCACCTTCACGCCGTGACGCTTGCTGGAGCCGCGGATGCTCTTCGCGCCGAACTGCGCTGCGAAGTCGGCCACGTACTGGCCGTCGCGCGAGGCGCTGATGACCGCGTAGGTGCGTTCCCGCAGGGAGCGTTCGAAAAGCGGCGGCAGCATGAGCAGGCGGTTGTGCCAGATCGTGACGATGCAGACGCGGTGCGGATTGCTGCGGTATTCCTCCAGCAGGCCGTTCGGGTCGATGATCTTGAACGGCATCATCGTCCGCCAGAGCAGGATGACGTGCGAGGGCAGCCAGTAGCACCAGTCGGGGAGTTTCTTGATCTGTCGTAGGGATTTCTTCATCGTCGGTCCGTTGTGATCAGGAGGATGCTTTCCCCGTTTTGCGTTTGAGGGCGGGTTTCTTTGCGGCGGATTTCACGGTCGTTTTCGCAGAAGCCTTCGCGGAAGCGGATTTCACCGTTTTTGCGGCTGTCTTCGCTGATTTCGAGACTGTTTTCGCTTTCTGTCCGCCGGCTTTTTTCACGGATTTCGCGGCGTTTGCCTGTCCGCAGAGACGCGCGAGTTCGCAGCCGGGGCAGTCCGGACGGTTTGCGGGGCAGCGGGTGCGTCCGTGAACGATCAGCAGATGGGAGAACTGCGCCCAGGTCTCCGGCGGCATGACCGCGCAGATGTCGGATTCGATGACAGCGGGATCGGCGGAGTCGGAGAGCCTGATCAGGCCGGCGAGCCGCCGAACGTGGGTGTCGACCGGGAATCCGGGCTTGCCCATGGCGTCGCCGAGCACGACGTTCGCGGTCTTGCGCCCGACGCCGGGGAGCTTCAGCAGGCCCTCCATCGTGTCGGGGATTTCGCCGTTGAACTGTTCGACGATGGCTTTGGCCGCCTCAATGATATGCCCCGCCTTCGCGTGGTAGAATCCGCAGGTGAAAATGGCCTGTTCGAGCTCGTCACGGCCGCAGGAGGCGAACGCGGCGGCGTCCGGCCAGCGTTTAAACAGCTCCCGCGTGACCATGTTCACGCGCTTGTCCGTGCACTGGGCGGAAAGAATCGTGGCGACGAGGAGCTGAAACGGCGTCGTGTGCTCCAGAAAGCATTTCTGGGGGCCGTAAACGGACAGAAGTTTGTCGTAGACCTGTTTTGCCAGTGCGGATTCCATGGTTGCGCAGTGAAAAGGCCGGGCAGGGCAGGGGACCGGCCGGCTGGTTCCATTTAAAATAATTTCGGAAAGAAATTTAACGTCATTCGGCCTTGTTTTCAAGCCGCGAATGTGTTTTTTTCGCTTTTTTTCGCCGATTGAATTGATTTTTTCGGAAAACGCCGTATCTTTTTTGTGAAAAAAGTTCAACCATCCGTCCGGCGCGGCAGGTCGTTCAATCTGGATCGTTCCGCTTTCCGCCGCCCGGACCATCATTTCCCCGGACCCGTCATGCTCAACTGGCTTTCTGTTCAGAACCTCGCCATCGTGGAAGAGGCCGAAATCGAATTCGGCCCCGCGTTCAATGTCATCACCGGCGAAACCGGCGCAGGCAAATCCGTCATCATGGGTGCGCTCGGACTGCTGCTCGGGAACCGTGCCGACAAGTCCGCCATCCGGACCGGCGCGGACCACTGCGAAATCTCCGCCGGATTCACGCTCGCGCCCGGCACGCTGCCGAAACTCCGCGCCTACCTCGCGGAAAACGCGCTGGTCTCCGAGGAGGAACCGGACGACGTGCTGGTCCGGCGCGTCATCACGCACAGCTCGTCGCGCAACTTCGTGAACGGCGCGGCAGTGAACCTGAACGTGCTGCGGACGATCGCGTCGGCGATGGTCGACGTTCACGCCGCGAATGAAAACGCCGCGATTCTGGATCCGGCCAATCAGCTTGACGTGCTGGACCGGTTCGCAGGACTTCAAAATGAACTGAACGCCGTCCGTTCGTGCTGGGAAAAGCTCGCTGCCGTGCGCCGGGAGAAGGCCGCGTTCGCCGAATCCCTGCCGTCGCCCGAGGAGGCCGCCCGCCTCCGCCGCGATTGCGACGAGATCGAACGCGCCGACGTTCACTCCGGCGAGGACGACGAGCTCACGGCGCGGCACGACCTGGCCTCGAACTCCCGCAGCGTGATCGAACTGGCGTCGCAGGTCTGCGGCGGATTGACCGATGGCGAGGACAGCATTTCCCAGCGGTTCGCGGACGTCCGGCGCATCCTGCGCGGGCTGGAACGCATTGAGCCGGTGAAGGCCGAAGAGTTCCTGAATGCGCTCGACGGCGCGAAGGAGGCTGTGGATGAGCTTTCCTCCGACCTTGCGTCGTTCGCGTCCGGGGTCGAGGTCGATGAACGCGAGTTTCAGGAGATGGAGGAGCGCATGCGTCTGCTCCAGACGCTGAAACGGCGCTACGGCCCCTCGCTCGACGACGTGCTGGCGCATCTGGAGCGCGTCCGGGAACGCGTCGCCGCGTTTGACGACGCCGAGCTCCGCCGCCGGGAGTTTGAAAAACAGGAGGCCGACGCGCTCGACGAATACCGCGCCGCCGCCGCCAAACTCGCCGAAAAGCGCAGGGCCGCCGCCGGGAAGCTGGAAACGGCGCTCTCGAAGGAGACGCGCAAGCTCGGTTTCCTGAAGGCGTCCTACCAGCTCGATTTTTCCGAGACGAAGGAAGGTCCGCTCGGGACCGATGCCGTCACGTTCCTTTTTTCCGCGAATCCGGGCGTACCGATGATCCCGCTCCGCGACGTCGCCAGCAGCGGCGAGGTGGCGCGCGTGATGCTGGCCGTGAAAACCGTGCTCGCGACGGTTGACGAGATCCCGATCCTGGTGTTCGACGAGATCGACGCGAACATCGGCGGCGAGACCGCGTGCCGGGTGGGCGAGGAGCTCGCACTGCTCGGACGTTACAAACAGATCATTTCCATATCGCATCTGGCGCAGGTGGCCGTCTGCGCGGACACGCATTTCCGCGTCGCCAAGCACGTTTCCGACGGCCGGACGCTGTCCGGCATCCGCAAGCTCGACGAGACCGCGCGCGTGAAGGAGATCGCCCGCATGCTCGGCGGCGGCGAATCCGCGTCCGCCCACGCCCGCGACATGCTCAAACAGGCCGGGAAGGATAATCCGAAACCATGAAAACGTCGTTTTTAACGCTTGAATCGCCCGAAAGCCTCCAGATCGTACGCGACATCGCGGCCGAGGTGTGGCCGAAAACGTTCGCACCGATCCTGCCGCCGGAGCAGATTCCGTACATGATGAACATGATGTACGCACCGGAGGTCATGGAGCGCGAACTGCGCGAGGGATACAAGTTCGCAGCGCTGCTCGTGGACGGCAAGCCCTCCGGCTATGTTTCCTGGTCGCCGTACGGACCGGACTCGGCCAAGCTGCACAAGGTGTACCTGTTGACCGGATGCCACGGACTCGGACTCGGACGGCTGATGCTGGACTACGCCTCGGATGTCTGCCGCGCGGTCGGGTTCAAAAAGCTCCGTCTGAACGTGAACAAGCACAACGAACGCGCGATTTCCGTGTATCTGAAAAACGGGTTCGAGACCGTCGAGTCCGTGAAAAACGACATCGGCGGCGGCTTCTTCATGGACGATTACGTGATGGAGAAACGTCTCGCGTAACGTTGCCGCGCTGCGGTTTGCGTTAGTTTATTTCCCGTATCGCGCCGCGCATCGCGTTAGACAATCGTTTTCGATTCGCCGCAAATTCCGCCGGTTCAGTGCGTTTTGCGTTTCGCACCGGATTTCGAGCCGGGACGCCTCTGCGTCGATTCCCGCACGATCAGACTGGTCGGGATCACGCGTTCCACCGAGGGCAGTTTCATGGTCGGATTGTTCATGCGCGTGAGGAGCAGTTCCGCCGCGGCGGTCGCCAGCGCGTTTTCGTCCTGGTGCACGCTCGTGATCGGGACGCGCACGATGCCGCTTTCGAACACGCCGCCGAACCCGACGAGCATGATGTCCTCCGGGATGCGGATGCCGCGGTTCAGGAGCTCCAGCTCCGTGCCGACCGCGAGCATGTCGTTGAAGCAGAAGATCGCTTCGACCTTTTCCTTTTGTTCCAGCAGCTGCGAGACGGCGCTTTGCCCGGCGATCATGTCGTTGCCGGTGCGGAACATCCAGTCGCCGCGCACCTCGATCCCCGCCTCTCGGAGGCCCGCCAGATAGCCGGACCGGCGTTCCTGCGTTACGTAGGAATCCAGGCGCGCGCCGAAGTACGCGATCTTGCGGAGGCCCATGCTGGTGAGGTGGCGCATGGCGGAGAGGGCGCCGTGGCGGTCGTCGACGACCACCGAGTCGGCATTGATGCCGGGTATCTTGCGGTCGATGAAGACCAGCGGGCAGTTCTGCTTCATGATGAGCTCGGCGGCGCGGCGGCCTTCGTCGTAGACCACGGGCGCCCAGATGATGCCGTCTACCTGGCGTTCCAGCAGCGCGGAAATGTCATGGAATTCCTTGATCGGATTGTTGAAACTGCACGCAAGCAGAATGCGGTAGCCGTGCGTGAAAAGGGTTGCCTCGATCTGCTGGAGGATGCTGGTGAAGAACGAGTTGCCGAAATGCGGGATCACAACGCCGACCGTCATGGTGTTTTTCTGCTGCCCCAGCTCGTAGGAGAGCCGGTTCGGCACGTAGCCGAGTTCTTCCGCGAGGCGCGTGATGCGGGTGCGGAGCTCGCCGCTTACTCCGGCCCCGCCGCGGAGCGCGCGGGATACGCTCATCATGGAAACGTTTGCGGCCTTTGCGATGTCGCGGAGGGTGGTTTTCTGTTTTTTCATGGCCGGGCTTATGTCCTTATCGTGTAAATTTCGTTGAAACGTGGCGTTATACCTGTTAATTTAACGTTGCCCGGCTAAAAAATCAAGTGAAATCCGGGAAAAACAAAAAAGATTTCCGGAAAAAAGGGCGTCCTGACAGCTCGGTCATGCGTTTGAGAAAAGCGATTTCCCGGAAAAATGCTTCCGCCGCTTGACAAACGCGGCATTCCGTGGTAATAGTAAAGTCAAGGATAATAGGAAGACCGCCGGACAATTCTGAAAACGAACGGGCGTCTTCCGCTTTTTGACCGGAACCATCTTCGACCCGAGGAGGGAGAAACTATGAAAGTCATCATCGTGGGCGGCGTGGCCGCCGGAGCCAGCGCGGCGGCACGTCTGCGCCGTCTGGACGAATCCGCCGAAATCGTTTTGCTCGAAAAGGGTGCGTTCATCTCCTACGCGAACTGTGGACTGCCGTACCATCTGGGCGGCGTCATCCCGGAACGCGACGGCCTGCTGGTCATGACGCCGGAGAAGTTCACGGCGTGGTTCCGTGTGGACGTGCGCACCGGGAACGAGGCGGTGAAGATCGACCGTGCGGCCAGAACGCTGACCATCCGCCGTGCCGACGGCGAGTATGTTGAAAGTTACGACAAACTCCTGCTGGCGGTCGGCGCGACCCCGGCGGGCGAGATGTTCCCGGAGAAGGATTACCCGCATGTGACGCACCTGTGGACGATCCGCGACATGGACCGCGCGCTGAAGCGTCTGCCCGGTGCGAAACGCGCTATTGTAGTCGGAGCCGGGTTCATCGGACTGGAGGCGGCGGAAAACTTGCGCGAACGCGGGCTGGCCGTGACCGTGATCCAGCGAGGGGAACACGTCCTGCCGACCCTTGACCCGGAAATGGCCGGGGCTCTCGCCGATGAACTGGCATCCGCCGGGATAGACGTTCTGTTCGGGCGCACGGTGAAAGCGTATCATGAGCACCTTGACTGCGTGGAGGCTGAGCTCGACGACGGAACGAAGCTGGAGGCGGACCTCGTGATCGTTTCGACCGGAGTGCGCCCGAATACCGCGATCGCCGCCGAAGCCGGGCTGGAATGCGGCCCGCGCGGACACATCATTGTCGATGAACACTTGCGGACTTCCGACCCGGACATCTTCGCCGCGGGCGATGCGGTCGAGGTCGTCGAGCCCGTTTTCGGCGGCAAGACGGCCATCCCGCTCGCCGGACCCGCCAACAAGCAGGGCCGGATCGCCGCGGACAACATCTGCGGCGGGCAGTCCGCGTACCGGGGGAGCTTCGGCACGAGCATCGTGAAGGTCGGACGCCTGAGTGCGAGCGCGGTCGGGTTGACCGAGGCGCGCCTGAAGGACATGGGGCGTCCGTACCGCAAACTGTATATTCACCCTGCGTCCAACGCCTCGTATTACCCGGGCGGCGCACGCCTGACGCTGAAGCTGATCTTCGGCGACGACGGTGCGATCTACGGCGCGCAGATCGTTGGGGCGAAGGGCGTGGACAAGCGCATCGACACGATAGCGCAGGCCATGCGCAACGGACTGAAAGCGCCCGCACTGGGCGAGCTCGAACTCGCGTATGCGCCGCCATACAGCTCGGCGAAAGACCCCGTGAATTTCGCCGGATTTGTGGCCGAGGATATTCTGACCGGGAAAAGCGACGTCGTGTATGCCGACGCGATCCCGGCAGACGCGCAGATCGTCGACGTCCGCGAACCGGACGAACACGAACTCGGAGCCGTCCCCGGCGCGGTCAATCTCCCGCTCGGCCAGCTCCGGGACCGTCTGAACGAACTTGACAAGTCGCGCATGGTCGTGGCATACTGTCAGGTCGGCTTGCGCGGCTATGTGGCCGAACGTATCCTGAAGCAGAACGGATTCCGCGCCGCGAACCTCTCCGGCGGCTGGCTCGCGTGGAAGATGTTCCACCGCGAACCGAAGAAAACAGTCGTGCAGGATTCAACGCCAGCAAATGCGCCCGCCGCGCCGTCCGCATCCATTCCGCCCGACCTCAAAAAACTGGACGTCCGGACGCTGCCGTGTCCCGGTCCGGTGGTGAAGCTGAAGGCCGCGATGAAGGACGTTCCCGTCGGCGGCGGGGTTCATCTGCTCGCGCCGTCGACGTTCGAGGGCGATCTGCTGAAGTGGGCGAAGGGGTCCGGCTGCGCGGTGCGGAATCTGGCCCGTGTCGAGACATGGATCGAGGCCGACGTGCTGAAGGGCGACGCGCTGAATGGCGACGCGCTGAATGGCGACGCGCTGAATGGCGACGCGCCTCAGGTTGCAGGAAATCTTCCGGCAGGGCAGGGGAGTCCGCAGGCTGGGCAGTCGGCGGCTATCGTGGTCTTCAGCAACGATTTCGACCGCGCGATGGCGGCTTTTATCCTCGCGAACGGGCTTTCCGCCGCCGGGATGAACGTCAGCATGTTCTTCACGTTCTGGGGGCTGAGCGTCCTGCGGAAGAATCCAGCGCCCGCGGTGAAGAAGAATTTCGTCTCGCGGATGTTCGGGTTCATGCTTCCGAAGGGGCCGGAGAAGCTCGCGCTCTCCAAGCTCAACATGATGGGCATGGGCGGTGCGATGATGAAGTCCGTCATGAAACGGAAACACGTGCTGAGCCTGCCGGAACTGATCCGGTCCGCGCGCGAGGCAGGCGTCCGGTTCGTCGCATGCGACATGGCGATGGATGTGATGGGGATCACGCGCGAGGAGCTGAACGACGTCGACGAGGTGGCGGGCGTCGCCACGTTCGCCGAGCTCGTGAAGTCCAGCGGCACCACGCTGTTCATCTGATCCTCCGTCGACGGAAGGAAACGGGCCGGGAGAGAAGAAGGCCGAAGCCTTGTCGTGGCGTTATTGCCGACCGATGTTTGAGGCGGCGTATTCCTGCTATGGCTCGGCCTCGCCGTTTCCGTCTCCGGCATCCTTCTTTTCCGGGAAGAGGAGTTTACGGACTTTTTCCAGGTTTTCTTTCCCGAATTCATCGTCCGGCCTGACCATCAGCAGATGGATACACTGGGATTCCGCCTGAAGGAATTTCCGGTCGGCAATGCTTTTTTCAATGACCGGGTGCATGCACTCGCACCACAGGTCAATGATATCCTTGCGGAACTTTACGGCATAGCGAGGGAAACGAAGAGTGTTTACCGCATCCTCGTAACGTTTCGCTTCGGACAGTCTTTTCGCGTAGATGAAAGCCGGGAACATGGATTTCTTTTCCAGC
>Ga0265301_10004468_pt1 | contig 14119 bp, 5 predicted proteins | sample AusTroGonzalo_MG_2_FD_193488 | JGI IMG/M metagenome (GOLD analysis project Ga0265301, IMG submission 193488) | Bovine rumen microbial communities from tropical cattle in Woodstock, Queensland, Australia - Gonzalo_04 | ecosystem: Host-associated > Mammals > Digestive system > Stomach > Rumen ...
CCGAAATCCTTGCGGTTCAGCTTGAGGTGCTCGGTGAGGTGGTTGATACGGAAAGTGAACAGTGCGATTTGACCTTCGGTCGAACCGGTGTCCTGTGCGCCCTTGCCGAACTTGGCGAAGAGCTCTGCTTTTTTCTCAGATGTCAAATACATAAGTATTTACCATTTAGTCATTTACCATTAGTTATTCAGGATGGCAAATGCAAGTTAAACAATGATTGCTAAAGCAGCATCGCTTGGATAGCAACTTCGCAATATTTACGCGCTCGTTCCCCCTCTCGGGGAAAAGCGGATGCAAAGGTACAACAAATAATTGAAATATGCAAATATTTTGGCAAAAAAGTGCATCGGGTTGTCGATTTTGCCATGTCAGCGCGACAGCTCAAACGGCAAAAAACAGGGGGTGCTCTCGGTGAACCCTCGGTGATGGCACGGAGATGGCTCGGTGATGATTCGGTAACGGCTCGGTAAAAGTCACGCAATAGCGGCAGGTAAATTTGGGAGGGTTTGCTGTTCCGGATTGTACGGATGAGGGAGAGCACATTCGAGATTAATAAACATAAAAAAAACACGACACAATGATACGTAATATACAAAATAAACGTCAGAATGCGCTCAATTTGCCACATTTTAATTACAAAATGTAAATTTTAGGGGTTCGCAGGTAAGAATATTTGGAATTTTGAATATTTTTCCGTAATTTTGCACGCAGTTAATCTGTTTCCCGGGTGAGTGGCTAACACTCCCTGACATAAACCTTTAACAGGCGATAACCTGATTGAATACCATCACTACATGAAGGGGACTTTGTGTTGTGTATGGTTGTTTGCGTTATATCAGGGAAATGAACGGTGCCATACCGAATGCGAAAAAGAATATAAACACTTAAACATACAAGATATGAAAAGATTTACTTATTTTCTATTAACCGCCCTGCTGCTTGGGTTGAGCAGCCTCTGGAGCGGAGTGAAGGCTTATGACCCTCTGTTAGTAGGCAATGGCACAAACACGACAAGTTATTCTCCATTCTATGGTAATTATGTTGACAAACACCAGCGTCAGCAAATTGTCTATGCCCCAACTGACCTTGCAGGGATGTCAGTGATGAGTGGGAAAGATATAACATCCATTAAATTCTACCAAAACAATACTGCTGCTTGGTCAAGCAGTTTTACCGTTAGTATGGCGGAAATTTCCGGTACAGGTTTTGATAGTAAAGTTTGGTTTACGGATGATTTAGTTCAAGTGTACTCGGGTACGATAACCGGAGGAAGCGAAGTTTTGATTACTTTTGACACTCCTTTTAATTATGGAGGAGGGAACTTACTTGTTGATATTCAGTCCACAGCTACGAGTAGTAATTATCAAACAGGTACATTTCTCGGAAACACAAGCGCAACTACTAAGCAGCCGGCAGCATATGCATACAACAGTAATTTAACTGCGCCATATGCGTTATTGTGGAATTTACCAAAGACAACCTTTACGTATGTAGATTCTCCTTGTTCCAAACCAGGTTCATTTGCACAGGGCGCTGTTTCGAGTAATTCTGCCACATTTACATGGACGGCAGGAGCTTCTGAGACATCCTGGCAGTGGGTTTGCTTACCCGCAGCTACGGCTGTTGATTGGTCGGACGCAAATGTGCAAACAACTACGTCTGCAACAGCAACAGTTACAGAATTAACGGCCTCGAGCGATTATAAATTTTATTTGCGGTCATACTGTTCTGCGGAAAATCAAAGTATGGTTCTTTCCAAGGCCTTCAAGACGCCATGTGCAGGAGAGGATGTAGGCTCTGGATGGAGTGAGTCGTTTGAAAGCACGACTGCTGGTAGTGGAAATATTCCTGATTGTTGGGGAAGCGTAACCTTTACTTACAATAGCACTGTTTATCCTTGCGTGCAATCTTCGAATGCAAGCGAGGGCTCGAAGAGTCTTGCCTTCTACGGAGGAACGTCTTCCGGAACCGTGTATGCAATCCTTCCTCCGTTTACCCAAGACATAAAGGATTTAACAATTTCGTTTGATTACAAGAACGGATCAACAAGTTCTTGGTATCCTCAGCAATTCTCCGTAGGGTATGTGTCTGATCCAAGTGATATGAGCACATATACAAATGTACAGACTTTTGCTCAAAGCACTTCATATGTTTCAACGGACGATGTCAATTTCCCGAGTGATGTATCCACAGCGGCAACAAATATTGTTATTCGCTATGCGGGAAATCAAACATATTCTACGAGTGCATACATAGATAATATTAAAGTTAATATAAAATCCTCATGCACTAAACCGACGGGGCTGTCTGCTGAGGCTGTGTCGGCGACAAGTGCAAGCGTCAGTTGGACTGCGGGAGGAAGTGAGACCTCATGGAATTTGCAGTACTCGACTGACCAAAGCACTTGGACGGCAGTAAATGGAGTGACAGACAATCCTTATACGCTGACAGGCTTGTCCGGCAATACTACTTATTATGTGCAAGTACAAGCAGACTGTAGTGGTAGCCAGAGCGGATGGACTTCATCGGCGGAAGTTACTACCCCCTGTGCGGCGGTAACCGGTGTTGGCTGGTCACAGAACTTCAATGACGAAACAGCAGGTAGCGGCGAGATTCCAGCATGCTGGAAGAAGATCGGTAGTAGTTATCCATATGTATCTTCAAGTAGTTATTACAGAAGAGGTTCAAGTGGAAACTGCCTGTATTTCTATGGCGGAAGATCAACTTCAGAGCAGATAGCCATCCTGCCCGAGTTCACGGAAATAGCGAACGAAACAAAAACACTACAAATAACCTTGTGGTACTCAAATTATTCAAGTACATATACCGGCTCGAGTTATGCAAGCCCGGAGATTGGCTACATAACAGACCCGACTGATGCAAGCACGTTTGAGGCGATAGAGACACTTGCCAAAGTGAGCAGTTACACGGAGGCTACGGTTGAATTGCCCAGTGTGCCTGCAGGTGCATGTGTCGCAATTCGGTACGGAGGAGGCTCATCTGATGGCTATTTGTGCGTAGATGACATTTCTGTATCAGAGGCACCAAGTTGCCTGAAGCCTACAGGTGTTGCTGGTTCAGCTACGGCTTATAATCAGGCTTCTATCTCCTGGACGGAGAATGGTTCTGCTTCTGCGTGGAAACTACAGTATTCATCGGACAACGGCGAGAACTGGAGCGATGAGATAGCCGTTACTACTAATCCGTATACGCTGACAGACCTTAGCAGTAATACCTTGTATGTCGTTCGAGTAAAAGCCAACTGCGGTGGTAGCACGAGTGCCTGGAGTGCAAAATCTGCGGCATTTATGACACCTTGCGGTCTGGCCGATGGTAGCAACTACACAATGGGATTTGAGACATCGGAAGGTGTCACAGATGGCACAGGAAAGCTTCCCGGATGTTGGGAATATTTGGATCCAGCCGCCACTAATCCTTATGTGTATAACTCAAGTAGTTCGGCATATGAGGGTAGTAATTCTCTTTACTTCTACGGAGGTACGAGTTCAACAGTTCGCACGGTCATATTACCGGAAATGAATCGTGACATCAACACTTTGTCTATAGAGTTCTACTACAAATCGCCTAAAAGTGATTACAGCACTTACCCGCGATTCACATTAGGCTATATTGCCGCAGACGGAACGACCTTCGAACAGATAGAAACTCTGGATTATGCATCCGACTATACTCACTACAAAAAGGCTTTGACATCTGCCGCTGATGATGCTTCGCGCATAGCTATTCGCTATTCCGGCAGCTCTTCGTCAAGCGCAAGTGCATACATTGACAATATTCATGTATTTGTTACACCTTCATGTGTTGAGCCAACTACTGTTGCGGCAGCGAATATTACGGCTAATAGCGCAGATATTTCATGGACTGAGGGCGGTTCAGAAACTGCTTGGAAGTTACAGTACTCTACCGATGGCAGTAATTGGATAGATGCAAATGGAGGAAATACAATTACAGCCAACCCATATACGTTGAACGGACTTTCTGCCAACACTACCTACTATGCACGCGTAAAAGCTATTTGCGGTGGCAGTGATGTAAGTGAGTGGAGTTCTGCTTCTGCTGCATTCCGTACAGAATGCGCTACTATTACAGAATTGCCGTGGAATGAGGACTTTGAGGCTTTTACTGCAAATACTATTCCGACTTGCTGGGACAATTCTGGCTCGACTAGTACAAACTCAAGTAGCGAAAACTACTATGTTTGGGGAGTGCACTCTGTTAGCGGCAACAAACTGATTCGCATGTGCAACTACTATGTCAAGCCGAGTGGCGGTAGTATAGCACTTATCAATACACCGAGTATAGAATTGCCGTCTTCGCCTGCGTATGAACTGGCATTTGATTATACGCATAATTCTACGGGAGGTGCCATGATTGTAAAAGTTTCTACGGATAATGGCTCCAGTTGGACGAATTTGCAGACGTTCTCTAAAGGAAGTGGTAGTAGTTACTCTGATCCGGGAACAATGACAGAAGCAACTATTAGTCTTGCTGATTATGCAGGTGAGACAATCAAGTTGCAGTTCTACGCACCTGCCAATTACGGTGATGGCGCAATCTTTGTAGATAATGTGTCTGTACGTCAACCAATTACTTGCCCGAAGCCGACAGCGATAACTGTTTCGTCAGTGACGGCTCACACGGCATCGGTAAGTTGGACGAACGGCGGTAGTGAGACTGCTTGGAAGATCCAGACATCTACAGACGGCACGAACTGGAGTGCGGAAATAGCAGCAAATGCTAATCCGTTCACATTGACCGGACTTGAGGCTAATACAACTTATTACGCACGCGTTAAGGCTGACTGCGGCGGTGGTGACGAGAGTGAGTGGAGTGCTAAATCCAGCGCATTCGACACGCCGTGTGAAGCAAAAGCAATAGGATGGTCGGAGAACTTCGACGGACAAAGTGCCCTGCCTACATGCTGGAACAATGCTACATACTCCGGTACACAATGGAGTGTTGGCAGTTACGATGAGTATCATAGTGCTTTTTATTCCGCACGTTATAATGGCAGAACATACTCATCCTATTCTGCTGATTTAGTGACACCGCAAGTAACGATTTCCTCCGACGCAGTATTAGAGTTCTGGTACAAGAATGCTGTAACAGCGGAAGTGTATGTTAATGACGGTACAACTACCACCAAGTTGTGGGACATAGCTTCTGCAAGCAACTGGACAAAGAAAACAATCAGTTTGTCCGATTATAGCGGCAAGACTGTAAGTTTCATCTTCCGCGGTCATGGCTACAGCACATCAACCACGAAATATCTCTACCTCGACGATATCCGCGTGCTGCGTAATGTGACTTTGGCGGACAATGAGGACAATACGGCAACGTTGGCTTCGCTCAACGGACAGACCGTGTATGCGACCATCGGACGTACACTTGTTTGCGCAGACTACTACAACACACTCTGTCTGCCGTTCAACCTGCCGACACTGGCGGGTACACCGCTTGCAGACGGTGAGTTATGGGCGTTCAAGTATGCGCATGTAGTGAACGGCGAGTTGCTGATCCGTATCGTAGAGGCTGAAAGCATCAAAGCCGGCGAGCCTTACCTGATTGTATTCCCGGCTGGTGAGAACATTGTCAATCCGCTGTTTGAGAACGTGACCATTTCGGCATCAGCAGGTCTGAACATGGGCGATGCCGATGAAGTACAATTCCGCGGACTACTGTCACCGGAGGCATTTGCCGCCCACGACCAAAAGAAACTGTATGTGGCCGCAGAAAACAAACTGTACTGGTGGGACGGTAATACAGACAGCCAGTTGAACGGTTTCCGTGCATACTTCTACGTCAATGTAGGCGGCGACGCTGTTCATTCGCCTCTCCGTCACGGCATGCCTGCACGTATCGTGAAAGAACTGAATACCGCCACAGGTATAAATAATGTACAAAACAACACGCAATGCATCAAACTGCTGGAGAACGACCAACTGGTTATCATCCGCAATGGCGTGAAGTACAACGTACAAGGACAGAAAATCCAATAATGGTAGTGTATCACGTTAAATTATTTGAAGTTATGAAAAGAAATAAATATATTCAACCTGTTGTTGAGATAACTGCCACGCATGCAGCACAAACCCTTTGCGTAGTGTCCGAGTTCTCAAGTCTTGTACCCAGCGGAGGAACAGAAACAGTTGACCCCAGCACAGGCGGCCTATAATCCTATTGCATAACGGATTGAAACGGACAAGTCCATGCATTTTGCCACGTCACGGTGCAAGATGCATGGTTTTTCGCGAAAAAAATGCACAAACGTTTGGACGTTCGAAAATCATTTGCTAATTTTGCGTACTTTTCGGCGCAATGTGACAAATGATAAAACATTACTAACGTATATACAATATTATATATATAAATATAAGATATGAAAAGAAATACATTTTTCGCAACACTGCTGTTGGTGTTGTTCTGTGCGCAGGCAACCGTGCTGCGTGCGGATGAGTTAGGGCCGTTGTATGACGGAACAAACACGTATGGCGAATACGTGCCCCTGGAAGGAAATTATGCTGATTATTATCAACGTGTGCAAGTGGTCTATCCCAAAGCAGATCTGGCTGCTATGGCTGACAAGAACATCACTAAGATGACTTTCTATCTCCGCACTAAAGCCGGTAAGAATTGGGGCGCAAGTTTTGAAATTGCTTTGGCAGAGACGGATGCTGCCAATTTCGATGCAAACACTTCATTCTTGTCGGCGGACTTCACAACGGTTTATTCCGGCAGTGGCTTGAACGGTTTGGGTGATGTGATGGAGATAGAGTTCTCCACCCCATTTTATTACAGCGGAGAAAAGAACCTTTTGTTCGAATTGCGATTGACAAGCAAAGGCGAGTATTCCAAAACGGTATTTTCTGCCAAAGGTGGATATGACAACTATTTTTGTATTTACAAAAATAATAGTTCATCTTATGCGGGAATCACTACAGGAACTCGTAGAAATGCGCGTCCCAAGACCCTGTTTACTTACGAAGAAGGTGCACCTGTTACTTGCGAGAAGCCGACGGACGTAAAGGCAGAGGAAGTGGCAGCCAAGTCGGCCACCCTGACCTGGGCTAAAGCGGAAGCCGCCAACTGGCAGTACATCTGCCTGAAGGCTGACGCTGAACTTGACTGGACAAACGCAACTGCCACCATCGACACGTTTGCCGTTGTTGACGGCTTGACACCGGAAACTGCTTACAAGTTCTACGTGCGCCGCTTCTGCAGCGCCGAGGACCAGAGCAAGGAAGTGGTTGTGGCTTTCACTACCGAGAAGTCCTGCTTTGCGCCGACCACGTTAGGCGTTGTGGAGGCTGAAATCACCTCCGGCAGCGCCAAGGTTACATGGGCTGCATCCGGCAAGGGCGAGACCAGCTGGCAATATACCTTCGAGGAGTGGAGCGATGAGGTGCCTGATTGGACAAACGCTCTGACCACAACTGAGACGGAAGTGACACTTACCGACCTGACTCCCAAGAAAATGTATCAGGTTTGGGTTCGTTCGTTCTGCGCGGACGACGACCAGAGCGAGGCTGTTACAACCTATTTCACAACGAAGGTAGATTGCAGCGCAACAGTTCTGCCGTTTGAAGAAGACTTCAGCGGAGATATTGAGTGCTGGACGCTGACGAACTGCATAAGCGGTACGGGTGTGTCTTCATACAACGAAGACTTCCGTTTCAAGTGGAATACAGCTCCTCAGTACCTGATTACTCCCGAACTGCCTGCTTCTGCTAAGCAAGTCAAGGTTGAATTTGAATACAAAGCTTATTCATCCAGCAACCCCGAGAGTTTCAAAGTGGGCTATTCAACCACTGACAAAGAGCTCGCTTCGTTCACATGGGGTGAGGAGGTTACCGGTATTAATAACACCACTTCTGCCAAGACATATTCCGAGATCTTGCCTGCTGGTGTGAAGTTCATCGCCATCCAGTGCACATCGGATGACAAGTATTATCTGATCATCGACAACTTCAAGGCTGAGGAATACGAGGCTCCTTCTTGCGCTGCTCCGACCGCACTGACAGTTAGCGAGGTAGCCGATAAGACTGCCAAGGCAACTTGGACATCCGAGGCAGAGAAGTTCGCACTGGAGCTCAAGGCAGAAGGTGGCGAGTGGACTGCTGTTGATGCAGTTATCACCGAACCAGCGTTCGATCTGACGAACCTGAGCGAGCATACAACCTATCAGGTACGCGTCAAGGCTATCTGCGGTGAGGAGTTGGAGAGCGAGTGGGTAGAATCTGAGGCATTCACCACAAGTTGCTCTGTAAAAGAATTCGGTTACGAAGAGACATTTGCTGCCGAACTCGATGCATGCTGGGATAACAGCGAGTTCCATGGCAACCAGTGGACTCCCACTACTGATGACGAACAGGATTACTTCCTGCGCTACAAGACCAGCGACAATGCCTTCGGTAAAGCCGAGCTGTTGAGTCCGGCTATCGCGTTGCCGAACGAAGGCGAGCCTGTACTGTTCTTCTACTGGATGAATACCGGTGTTCCGGGTGTGACACTGAAGATCTGGGACGGTGAGACAGAGTCCGTACTGAGCGAAGATCTGGATACCGAGCTCAATGAGGTTACCGGTGAGGCAGATGATAGGAATTGGCAAATCAAGAAAGCCAACCTCAGCGAGTTCTTAGGCAAGACTGTTGCCTTCAAGCTGCACGCTGACGGTAACGCAAAGAACAAATACGCCTTCTTCGACAAGTTCAAAGTTTGCCAAAAGCCGTACTCGCTCCTTGTTCCGACCAATGTACAAGCCGTAGCTACCGAAGACGGCGTTGTTGTAACTTGGACGGCTGCTTGGGATGAGCCAGCATGGGATCTGCAGTACGGTCCGAAAGATGCCAACAAGACTATTGTTCCTGGCATCGCGGAGAAGACTTATACCATCACCGGTCTTGAAGAGGGTGAGTATGAGCTGCAAGTTCGTGCCGCGTTTGCTGCTGAACCCAGCGCATGGACGGAAGTCGTAACCTTCGAAGTTGCTCACGAGGCTACCGGTATCGACAACACAGCCGCCAAGGCTACCGCAACTAAGCGCATCGTGAATGGTCAACTGATCATCGAGCGTAACGGTGAACAATATAACGCTCAGGGTGTTAGCGTTAAGTAACACCTCAACCCGTTGTCATACTCGCGTGACGTGAGGTCACCCGAGTATGACAATACTAAAAACAAATTATATGAAAAAACTATTTTCTATCCTCGCCGCAGCATTGCTCTGCACGTATGGTTATGCCGATCAGGCAGTCACAGTTAACCCCGGTGGAAGTGCCACACAAAGCCATTTCCCTATTTATGGCGATAACGCCGACTCTGAGGGGCACAAGGTGCAAGCCATCTACCTGGCAGACCAACTCAAAGGCATCGCTGAAGGCAGTGAAATCAAGTCACTGACATTCTACTCTGCTAACCAAACTCAATCTTGGGGTAAGGCTGAGTTCAAAGTATCTCTCACCAAGACGGATAACTCCAACTTCAAGAATGCCTCAGGAGAATGGGCTACTGCTTCGGACGGAAGCACGCTTACCCAAGTATACGATGGTCCTCTGTCTGTAGCGGATGGAGAACTGACTGTCAAATTCACCACTCCGTACACCTACGAGGGAGGTAATCTGCTTATTCAGGTGGAAATATCGAGGGGCGGCAGCTATGCTGCGTCTTCTTTCTATTCCGCAAATTCGGATTACCTGATCAAGTACGCCTATAGTGGCTCATCCCGTGAGCAAAAACAGCCGAAACTCACTCTGGTCATAGCAGGTGGCGATGATGATCCCGTCAGCGAAAACTGCGATGCGCCCACTGCGGTTACGGTAGAATCTGTAACAGAGTCAACCGCTACTGTTTCCTGGCAAGGCGATGCTTCGCAATATCAGTACTGCCTCGAATTCGAAGGCAACCAGCCCGATTGGAAAAATGCTACACTTACAGACCAGAAATCAGTCTCGCTGACAGGTCTGTATGACGAGCAGAAATATTATCTCTACGTGCGCTCGTATTGCTCCGAAACAGAAGTAAGTGAGACCGTAAAAGCTACTTTCAAGACAGCTTGTGGCCGTCTGAAAGTGCCTTGGATAGAGACCTTCACCCGCGATGCATCCGGTAGCGAGGCAGCCGGTGATGTAACCCCTGAATGCTGGGTTATTTCCTCCGCTAATCCTGCCGTAACTATCGTAGCAGTGAAAGAAGATAACGGTAGTGGTGAGGAGGTACCTACCGGAGAGCAATATCTCCAGGCACGTGGAGGTGGCTCAACTTCCGCTCAGACATTTGCGCTTCCTCTCTTCAATGCTCAACTTGACACCTGCGAGCTGGCGTTTGACTACTACACCAACGTGGTCGACGAGACCTACGGATCATTGGAAATTGGCTATATGACCAACCCCGCAGACGCTTCTACTTTCGTCTCCTTAAAGACGTTTGAGCAGACTACTACCACTAAACACGTGGTATTTGCTTTGAATGTCCTGCCCGAAGGAATACAGTCCATCGCTTTCCGCTATGCCGGAGGTACCAGCAATTTCGGCCGTGTGTCTATGGATAACTTTATACTTGCCGGTATCGGTCATTCCGACGAAGTGGATCCTTCCGACGAAGATATCCCCGATGCAGCTATCTATGCATTGAGCTATTGCGAGGCTTCGTTCACATGGTATTCGAGCGACGCTTCAGCTTTTGCAATCGGTCTGTTCAATACTGCAAGCCAAGCTTTGGTTGCAGGTATCACCGCTACGACCTCAGAGTGTGACCTTTTTGCATACAATGACGGCGCAACAGTTACGTCTGAGAGCATCTATTACTGCTCAACCAAATGGATTCTCAATGCAGACGAGTCAGGTCAGCAACGTGGCGATGCTTGGGCAAGCAGCGTCAAGAACATCGGTACCGCAACGTCACCGCTCCTGGGTCTGAATCCGGGTACGTACCAAGTACAGGTATATGAGTTGCTACAAGGCGAATCAGGCTATTCAAAAGGCGATTTGCTGGCAACTATTCCGTTCACACTGGCATCCAAAGAGGTGTCGAATCTGAAAGCTGTTGTAGCCGAAGACAAGGCTACCGCAACCCTTACTTGGAATGCTCCTGAGTTCGATCCGGGCGAGCGCCTCTATGTACGCGTATGGTCAGGAGATATTGTTGCATATGACAACTTCGAAACCAATAATGAGCGTCCGGAAAGCCCGCTGACAGTCAATGTGGTGGAAGGCAAATCCTATGCGGCTATCGTCCAAGTAATAGACAGGAACAAGAACCCGATGGGTGACGAAGTATCGACATCCTTCACCGTAGGTGTTAACCCATTTGAGCCGAAGAACCCGACAGCTACCGTAGAAGGCGGCGATAATGTCACCTTCAGCTGGGACGTAGAATCGCAAGCTGACGCATACGTCATCATGCTCTACCTCAACGGTGAGTTCTATACTCAGTTTACTGTACACAGCACTTCGAAGCTCACTACCACACCGGCAGACGGTACCTGGTCGTGGACCGTACAGGCATTCAACATCGGTGAAAATGATAAATATTTCGAGGCCTCCAATGTGGTTGCAGGTAATGACTTCGTTACCAAAGGCGCTGATATTCCGGAGGATGCTATCGAACTTGAAGTGTACGATTTCAACGCCTTCATCATCGATCAAAATAGTAAGTATGCCAGTGAACTTCCGGAAGGAAAGACAGGATGGGTTCTCATCTTCCGTAGCAACGATGAGGGATATGCAGGTTATCCGATTGCTTGGTTCCTCATCTATACGGACAGAGAGCGCGCTATCTCCGGTGTTTACAATACCACGCGTGCTAACATAGACCTCCAGAGTTGTCTCCTTATCCCGAACGTAGATGCCAGTCCGAGTGACTATATCTTTGCTGAAGATGCCGAGGTACGTCTCCAATTCGACGGTTATGACGAGGAGAAATACGAGAGCGGTTATACGCTTGCTTACTACACCGGTTCATTCCGTCTCGTAGGTAAGGACGGCAAGACATATATCGCTCGCTTCATGCAGCAGCTATGCTATTCGGGTAACTATGACCAATATGAGGCAGGCAACACTTCGTACGAAGGCATGTATGACGAAGATCCCGACTTCGCCCCGTGGACGAGCGTGGAAAAGGTGCTTGTAGAGCACGGATTTGACATCCAGACTCCGATGTACAACATCATGGGTGTACAGGTTGATCCGAGCTATAAGGGCATCGTTATCCAGAATGGTAAAAAATTACTTCTTCAATAAGATGTAGTTTTTGCAATAGTGTTCAGTCAGGCGTTCCGTGCGGAATGCCTGACTGATTTTTGGCAGAAAGGTTGCGATAAAGGCGGTATATTGGCACAGTTGAAAAGAAAAATACATTTTTTAGAAAAAATATCCTATAAAAATTTGCAAAATTGCAATAATTGTTGTAACTTTGTAGCGGTGAAATGTGCGCAAGGACAAATAAGTGTGCATATTGCACGAAATTCACAATGAAGAATAATTAAGAAAACTAACTAAAATAACAACTTATCATGAAACAATTAGATCTTAGCCAGTATGGCATCAAGGGTGCTACCGTCAAGGCACACAACCCGTCGTATGAGTACCTCTACAAGGAGGAGATCAATCCCGCTCTGACCGGCTACGAGAAAGGCCAGGAGACCGAACTCGGTGCTGTAAACGTCATGACCGGTATCTACACCGGCCGTTCGCCTAAGGACAAATACATCGTTATGGATGCCAACTCGAAGGACACCGTTTGGTGGACCAGCGAGGAGTACAAGAACGACAACCACCCGATGTCGGAAGAGGTTTGGGCAAAGGTAAAAGAGATGGCTATCAAAGAGCTCTCGAACAAAGAACTGTACATCGTTGACGCATTCTGCGGTGCGAACAAAGACACCCGCATGGCTGTCCGCTTCATCGTTGAGGTGGCTTGGCAAGCACACTTCGTGAAGAACATGTTCATCCAGCCGACCGCTGAGGAACTGGAGAACTTCGAGCCGAACTTCGTTATCTACAATGCATCGCTGGCGAAGGTTGAGAACTACAAGGAGCTCGGTCTGAACTCGGAGACCTGCGTTGCCTTCAACACCACCAGCCGTGAGCAGGTCATCCTGAACACATGGTACGGCGGCGAGATGAAGAAAGGTATGTTCTCAATGATGAACTACTACCTGCCTCTGCAGGGCATCGCTTCGATGCACTGCTCGGCCAACACCGACATGGAGGGCAAGAACACCGCTATCTTCTTCGGTCTGTCCGGTACCGGCAAGACCACTCTGTCGACCGACCCGAAGCGTCTGCTGATCGGTGACGACGAGCACGGATGGGACGATAACGGCGTGTTCAACTTCGAGGGTGGCTGCTATGCCAAGGTTATCAAGCTCGACAAGGAAAGCGAGCCCGACATCTACAACGCCATCAAGCGTAACGCCCTGCTGGAGAACGTGACCGTTGACGCCAACGGCAAGATTGACTTCAACGACAAGAGCGTGACCGAGAACACCCGCGTATCGTATCCTATTGACCACATCGAGAAGATTGTTCGTCCTGTAAGTGCCGGTCCGGCTGCTGAGAACGTTATCTTCCTGAGCGCTGACGCCTTTGGCGTGCTGCCTCCTGTATCCATCCTGACTCCGGAGCAGACGAAATACTACTTCCTGAGCGGCTTCACCGCCAAGCTTGCAGGTACAGAGCGCGGTATTACCGAGCCGACGCCGACCTTCTCGGCTTGCTTCGGCCAGGCATTCCTCGAGCTGCACCCGACCAAGTATGCTGAGGAACTCGTTAAGCGTATGGAGAAGAGCGGTGCCAAGGCTTATCTGGTGAACACCGGTTGGAACGGTACGGGCAAACGTATCTCTATCCGCGACACCCGTGGTATCATTGACGCTATCCTTGGCGGTGCCATCAAGAGCGCTCCGACCAAGAAGATCCCGTTCTTCGACTTCGAAGTTCCGACCCAGCTGCCCGGCGTTGACCCGAACATTCTTGATCCGCGCGACACCTACGCTGACGCTGCTCAGTGGGAGGAGAAGGCTAAAGACCTCGCCAGCCGCTTCATCAAGAACTTCAACAAGTACACAGGCAACGAAGCCGGCAAGGCTCTCGTAGCTGCA
>Ga0265301_10004470_pt1 | contig 14117 bp, 13 predicted proteins | sample AusTroGonzalo_MG_2_FD_193488 | JGI IMG/M metagenome (GOLD analysis project Ga0265301, IMG submission 193488) | Bovine rumen microbial communities from tropical cattle in Woodstock, Queensland, Australia - Gonzalo_04 | ecosystem: Host-associated > Mammals > Digestive system > Stomach > Rumen ...
CGATAAGCCCGCTCCATGGCCCGCCACGAGCCGAACACGTCGCCATAGGCTTGATGAATTAGTAGAAGGTCAATGTACTCTGTCTGCAACTTACGCAGACTTTCCTCAATGCTCTTGTAGGCTTTCTCCTCGCCAGCGTTCGCAATCCACACCTTCGTCACGAGGAACAGTTCCTCGCGCTTCAGTCCGCTCTTGCGCCAGGCATTGCCCACGCCTTCCTCATTGGCGTATGCCTGTGCCGTGTCGATGAGCCTGTAGCCCACGCTTAGCGCATCCGATACGCAACGTTCACACTCGTTAGGGCTTACCATAAACACGCCGTAGCCCAATGTCGGCATTTGCACGCCGTTTGTTAATTTGTTGTATTCCATATTTCTGTTATTTTTGTTTGATTATTGGATAGTGAGTTTATATTCCCCAGTCTTGATGGCCGCGATGGTGCCACCGTCCACCAGCAGGTCGGTGCCGGTGATGAATGAGGCTTGGTCGCTGAGCAGGAACTGGGCGGCGTTGGCAATCTCGGCAGGATTACCCACGCGGTGCATGGCAGAGGCCTCAATCATCTGCTGATAACCTTCGCCAGCAGCGCGGAATTCATCGTATGCCAATGGCGTGACCACCACACCCGGACTGATGGTATTGATGCGGGCACCACGTTTTCCCCATTCGATAGCAGCCTTGCGCACACGCAATTGGTTGGCGCGCTTGGCCATGATGTAGGCGATGCCGCTGTTGGTGATGACCTCGGGGGCAAGACATGGCAGAGCAGCCAGTTCGTCGGACGGTGTCATCGTGAGAGCGTATTCCACCTCGTTGGTCAGCGGTTCAAAGAGCATGTAACCCGTCTGGCTGCTGATAAGAATGCCCGATCCGTCGCGCATCATCACCTCGCCGAAAGCGTCAAGAGCATAGGCCGAACCCACAAGGTCGAGGTGGATGATGTGTTCAGGACTGGCCTGATTGGGAGAGGCACCAGCAGTATGAATGTAGTGACGCACCGGCCCTAATTCGGCGGCGCGTTTCGCGAAAGCGCAGATGCTCGCTTTGTCGCCACCGTCCACAATCTTCGTCTCCACGCTGTAGCCCGAAAACTCTAAGCGCTCGCGAGCGGCTTGCAGCGACTTCTCGCTGATGTCGCCCAGCAGGACGATGCGATTCTGTGCCACGCGCTCGGCGATGGCCAACCCCATACTGCCCGCTCCTAAGAGGGCAACAACTTCTTTGTTATTGTTGAAATTGAATTGCATAGTCGTATGTTTTTATTATTCGATGTTTTTGATGAACTTGGCGGGATTTCCGCCCACGATGGTGTTTGGTGCCACATCCTTGGTCACCACGGCACCAGCGGCTACAACAGCGTTTTCGCCCACGGTCACGCCAGGAAGGATGGTTGCACCTGCGCCAACCCAAGCGTTGCGGCAGATGTGGACGGGCTTGCAGCGGAGAATCTTACGATCGTAGAGGTCGTGGTTGTTGGAGATGAGCTGCACATTGGCGGCAATCATCGCGCCTTCGTCGATGGTGATGCCTCCACGGCCCATCATCAGGCAGTTGTACATGATCATCACATTGTTTCCAATGTGTACCTTGTCGAAGCACACACCCGTCAGTCCGGGCATCACCCAGCCGCCTTGGCCGAGGTTGCTGCCAAACAATTCGCGCACGAGCGCGTTATATTCATCGGTGTAGGGCATGGTGTGGTTCAACTTGAAAAGCACCTGCGCCTGACGCACGCCCTCGGCGTGTTCCTCGGCAGTGGTCATTCTGGGGTCGACGATTTGTTCTTGCATGTTGGTGTTGTTTTGAATTACGATGCAAAAGTACGGCGGTTTTTTCGGGTAGAAGTTTCACAAAATCCGCGTGATTTTTCACTTTTTACGGAAAAATACATTATCTTTGCCGCATGAAAAACCAGTTCATCTTTTCGGAAGACTTTAACGCTGCCAATGACAAGGAGTTGAGCGGAAGTTGCATTCACCTTATCTGCACGGAGGGCGAGGGTAGCTTCGTGTTCAACGGGAAGTGTTTCCATATCTTCAAGAACGACCTTGTGGTGGTCGCTAACCCGCATAAAATCAGCAATATCGCAGCACCAGAGAATACCCGTGTGGAGTGGTTCGCTGCCAGTAATAAGTTCTTGCACGGACTGCTGCCCGCCAACAACTACAGTATCGGTGGCGGCATCAGCCTCAACAACAATCCAGTCCTCCCGCTTTCGGAGGAGAACGCCCGCCGCTTTTTGGACGATATCCACCGCATTCGCGAGCGGATGAACGACACCAGCTTCCAGTTCTATGACGGACTGATGGGCAGCCTTTGTCTCACGATGATCTACGACATCTTTGAGTTCCATGCACTCCATTATGGCAGCGAGAGTCATACCGAACGCGCGGGCTACATCGTCAGCAGCCTGATGCAGATGCTCTCCACGGGCATCAGCCGCACCGAGCGCGAGGTGTCGTACTATGCCGACAAGCTCCATGTGTCGCCCAAATACCTCTCAGATACCGTCAGCCGCATCACCGGCACCAGCGTCACCACCTACATCGCCAACGCCACCGTCCCAATTCTGAAAGAACTCCTTGCCGACGAACAGCTCTCGCTCACTCAAATTGCCGACATGATGAACTTCAACACTCTTTCTTATTTCTGCCGCTATTGCAAGAAACACCTCGGCAAGACACCATCGGAATACCGAAAGAGTTTGCAGCCGAAAGGGTGATTAAGCAAAACGAACACCGTCCCTCGTATTACTGACTTTCTCACTCTCTTTTTCGTGAGTAAAATCATCGGGGTTCTCTCAAACTTCTCTTAAACTAATTAGCTTATCTATTTTTTTTCCTAAAAATCGGGCACTTTTAAAAATTGTTTTTTATTTCTGCCGCCAGAAAGTGTTTACCATGATTAACACATCTTAAAAAGAAATGTTTATTATGGTTATCATATTTATAATCATAATGTTCACAAACAATAACACTAGGATTTAGTATGGAGCCGCTGACGGCATCGATTCCGCATATTTGAAAAAAGATACCCCTTTGGGCTTTCGGCTTTCTTTATTGACACCTCACTCCAAATCCCCCCAAAACCATCTCATGATAGTCGCGGATGGCGTCTTTGTTTAGGTTGGCCTCGTTGCTCAACGCAGAGAAATACTTGCCTAAATCGTCGAAGTCGAAATTATTTTTCGCCTTCTTGAACTCCACCACCTCATCTTCATGATGATACCGTATCTTGTTGAAAACCTAGTAGATGTCCATCGTTGTATTGTTGTTTTAGGGTACAAAGTTACAACTTTTTTCTTTCCCCTTTTGAGAGGCATCGTACATACCCTATTATGGCTGATTCTTTTTTCACACGAATCTACCATCATTATTTTATCGTTTTTCGATTCTGTATTCCTGCTCCTCTAACATCAACACCTGCCGCACAGGCAATCCCACCATCAATGTCTGTTTAAACGCCAATCGCTTGGACTCACTTCTCAATTCATTATAAACCACTCTTCGCACAGCATCTTATTGCAATGGGCGCAATACAATATTGAGCCACCTCTACCACAAAGATGTTGCCATGTCCACAAGGGGGTGCTGTAATCAAGCAATACGACTTTCTTCCTTAGACAATGGTTGCATCGAGCATGTTTGACAGCAAAGACTTTGCAGTCGTTGTCTCCTTTTATTCTTCCGGCACCGTCCATCCTTCTGCTCTCTTCCAAAAATGCAATAATATCATCTCTTTCAAAACTCAAATCATTGTCATAAATCCAATTGGAAGAGGGCCAATAGATCTTGTACGCATACTTGTATAGTTCGATTTGGTCATTTGGCTGTTCCTTAAGGTCGGTTATCAACGCATTGATCTCCTCGTCAGTAAGAACACGCAATCGGCGAAGCCTTGTTTCCTTGCACTGATATTCAAAAACTTCATCATACAAGCGCTCGGATAATACTGTCCATCTTATTTCAGTCAAATAACTACCCAACAAGAACATACTCCAAAGCGCGGCAATCATCATCGGCGACATAACAAACAGCACAATGCGCAGCCATTTCGGAAGCAGCTTCCACCGCCCGTCAAGTATGAGCAAAAGCGGTGAAAGTGTAAGCCATGAAATGGCCAATACCAAATACTTACATACGATTGTTCTTTTATTGTACGTCATAATAAACATCAATTGCTCGTTTATTGTTCATTTATTCATTTCCCACTTTCTCACCAAAGAATCAATCTCTCTAATCAAATCATCATAGTCTTCGTCGTTGTCTTTAGCGTATTGAATCAAGAAATCACGATAACCAATTGCCGTTTCAATTACCCCATCCAAGTCGCCAAACTCTTCATAAATGTTTGATTTGAATCTGGCAATCATGCTCTCATTCCATGGCACATCATCCGAAAGCAGATAGATTGCTTTCCTGTACGGTTCTATCAGCGCCTCCGCTTTCTCCCTGTCCTCCATGATCAAATAGATCCTACAAAGAATCTCTAACTGAAAAGCATACTGCGGTGGCACATACCCCAATTGGCTCTCACCAAATAGGACGACACTCTCGGTCAAGAACTTGTCATATTCCAAAAATTTGACAAAGATTTCAGCTGCTTCCTCTTCTTCCAGTTGGTCAAACAACAGAAGACCAATGACAAGGTAATCCAGCTCGAACTTGTTCGTCGAGGTAGCCAACGCAATTCCGATATTTGTTTCCTCTTTGATATACATGCTCAGCAACTCTTCGTACTGTCTCTGTGAGCACAACCGCAACATTTCATACCATTTCGCTTCTGCTTCTGCATGTACTTTAATATCGTCTTGCAACCGTTGCTCGTGTGTTTTTTCTTCACCATTCAAGCCACCCAAATCAATAGATGACAATTGGCTGATTGGATGATCCATCAGATACTCCACCCTCGCGCTGTCAATCCTCAGCATCTCCAAAAACGGATAGTTCCCAGTGGTGTCCTCTGGATTATAGGCGTAATACTTCGAGAAACTCGAATCTGCTCCTTCATTCAACATCGGCCTTTGCGTGCAACCAGCCAATGCTAACAGTACCATTAACAAGACAAAATAGTAATTCTTCATGCTGTTTCGATTTTTATATAAATACTTTAATAAATACATTTTGGTAATCTATATTCCGTTGCCATGGCAAAGTCCGTGATGACTTTACGAAAGTGGCTCGGCAGATGATGCATAGCGTTTTTGATGATTTCTTTCGGGATGCTACCATAATACGCTTCCGCGATACCTCCAGCAATACAGGCTTGCGTGTCGCTGTCGCCACCCAGCGAAACGGCCAGACGGATGACGGACTCATAGTCTTCGCCATCCATGAAAGCCATGATGGCCTCGGGAACGCTTCCCTCACAGGAACAATCGAAATCGTAGTGCGGACGTATCTCTTCGATTGTGTGATTAAGGTCGTAATGAAAGCGCTCCTCGACAAAGGATTTGATTTCTGCTTTGTTGGCGTGATGGCGAGCCATGAATATGGCCGCAGACACGGCTTGCGCAGCGGTAATACCTTGCTCACTGTTATGCGACACCTCAGCTGAGCGTTTCGCTACTTCCAACGTCTCTTCCATGCTTTCAAAAGCCCATCCGACAGAACTGACACGCATGGCAGCTCCATTCGTGAAGGAGCCGTAAGGCTGAGGATCCTCGCTATTGAGCCATGCCTTGGTGGCGTGACTAAAGCCTGCCCTCGGATACATCCTTCCGTATGTTTGCATGATCTTGGCCAAGGTTGTATGCTGATGCTTGGGGTCTCGCATCAGCCAGTCGGCTACAGCAATGGTCAGCACGGTGTCGTCAGTAAACTTGCTGCTTTTATCGAACAGCTCGAAGTCCGTACTTTTGATTCGGTTGTAGTAGCCCTCATATTTTGAGCCTATAATATCTCCAATGATTGAACCTAACATGATGTTTTTGCTTTTAAAACTTTGATATAAAGATGATTGTTATTCTTTCATATATTCTTGCAAAGTTAACGCTGAATAATTGAACATCGCAAGAAGTGTTGATAACTTTTTCTGGTTTTCATTTGAATCCTATGCTTTTGTTTTCCGAGGTATTGTTTGGAAAATCTCGTTCTATGTGAGGGTAGATTTTGTTATAGTCTTCCAAAGCACTGCCAATAACCCGATAGGCATAATCAAATTCTTTCATAAAGTCTCTTGCATTGGCAATGGCTGTCTGATAGCAGCAACAGAAGTGGTCATCAAGCACGACAAATGCTGTGTGGGTGTTGTTTGCATTGATGGAATTTGCAGCTCGCGTCCAACCAGCCATACTCACTTTCCCGAAGTTGTCATCTCCAAAATCGTAAAGGAAATACAAATGTTTAATCCTCCTATCAAAGCTATCGCCAATGTAAATGCGAAACTGGTTGTCGTTTTTAATGACATACAATGTGCCATCTTGCTTTTCGTGGCGAAACCCTTGCTTGTCAAGTTGCTTGCAAATACTGTTTTCCAACGCCTCATTGCTTTTGGCTCCAGTGAACCAAATGGATGCGAAAATTGTACCAGCTAAGAAAATGATGCAAGCTGCCCAAGCAAAAAATGGAGAAAGGCTAAACAAATAATACAGCGACCAGCCTGTCACTCCACAAAAGGCAAGGATTCCGAGGACATAATCAAGGATTTCTTTCTTTTCGTTTTCAATAGAATTGCTCATGGTTGTATTGTTTTGCGTCTTATTCTGGCGCAAAAATACTTCAAGCAATCATGTACCTTTGAGTTTTACAAGGCTTGCAAATCTACCAATTCGCGGGGTAAGGTGATTCTCTTCGGTTCGCCACGCTTGCCAGTGATGTAGTAATTCTTGGCATAAGGTGTATCGAAGTGTTTAAGAAAAGCTTCCCTGATACGGGCACACTTTTCATTGATGGAGTTATTGGTCGGGTCGGTAATGTCTCGTATGCTGTTTCTGACATTACTTTCAACCACACGGTTGCCCACTTCCTTGTATATGTCAAGCAATTCTTCACGGTAGTCGGTCAGCTGTTTGAATGGGATGCCCTCGGGGTGTCTTAAGAAAAGCAGAAACACTGACTTGGGAAGGGGTGACATTGTGATTTCAATATTATTGTAATCTGGTAGATAGATTCTATAATCCTTTGTAATGACCATACGGCTTAAAGTAGGCTTCTCTTCTACAAATTCGTTCAACATATTCAGCTGAACCCCTCTTCTGCGTAATTCTTTGATTCTCTCACGAATCTCCTCAGCCAAATCCATATTACTTTTTGTTGCCAGAGGGTCTACATCATCAACGAAATCCCTATCTGCAATATTATCTGTTTTCTCGCATTCCTGATGATAGAATACGTCATGATTGCCTTCAAAAGCGAAGGTGGTGTGGTGTATATACCATTCAAATTGCTCCGACAAAGGTGTTTCTGAATCAGGAACCAGAGGGCAATAGGAAAAATAGTAATACTCAGAATCAGTTATTTGTCGTATTCGATGCAACAATGCTGGCCCCACAACGTCACCCGAAATGATATGTTGTTTCAACTTCTCAACAGCAGTAACGTCGTTCTTAATTGAATCATGTGGTGACAGGTATGGGAACATATACTGGAGTACTTCAGACGAGACTACAAGTCCATTCAATTTTGGCAAATACACCAGATTCATATCCCTATTGACAAATTTGCGTTGAAGTTCTTCGTAGTGTTCGAGAATATACTCATTTACGGCAGTATCATACTCGCTTTCCAAATAGAATACATCATGAATATCAGGTTGAAATGGCAGGTCAAGGCTTACTTGAACGGAGTTCTGATTCGTTTTAGCACCCCATTCCTTCGGCGAAGGGATGGTACAATGCGGTTCTCTGGCAGCCTCTCTTTGTGCCATTTCTTTGTTATATTTGTATCTGTATATCGCAGTGCGATAAACTGTAATGGGTATCAATGTAGATAGTATGGCATACAACAGATAAACAGGCACTACAAAGATAAACACCACAAAAAGAAGGGGCTTTTTCCACCATTTATCTTCACCAATCACTTCTAGGTTAAACAAATCCGTCCAAAAATCTGTAATACTATGGCAATTAGGAAACCACCAATACCAGCTCTTTCTCACCGGCTTGAATGCCAGCAAAGCCAAGTTAATGGCCACATAAACACATAGGATTATTAGTAGAGTTGACATTAGGCTGGATTGTATTGACGAAGCAAAGATAGGAATTGCAAGGTTGCAAAAAGCAAAAGTCACGACAAATTTGACTACTTTTGCAGGAACAAAACTAACGACAATGATAGAAGCGCACTTTGAAAACATTCGCAACCTAATAGCAAACAACATCAGAGCTTCAAAAACTGAAATCAAGATAGCAGTGGCATGGTTCACCCAGAAGCAGTTGTATGATGCGGTATTAGACGCCTTGGAAAGAGGTGTCAAGGTTTCGTTGGTTATGATGAAGGACTTTATCAACTGTGGCATTTATGGTTTGCCGTTGCAAGGCTTTGTTGATAAAGGAGGCAACCTACATTTTGTGTCAAACCGTGGCTGGACTATGCATAACAAGTTTTGCTTGTTTGACAATTGTTTGGTTGTTTCCGGCTCATACAATTGGACCTATTCCGCTGAGACAAGAAATGCCGAAAATGTGATTGCTACGGATGATGAAACTGTTTGTTCAAATTTCGATGACTATTTTAATCGGCTTTGGGCTGAATCGTTCGTGGAAGAAACCATTCCAAAAGTGGAAATTAGTTCTGAAGAATTTATTCAGGATTTCTCATTTATTCATGATGAATTGGGTGCGATGGCGAAAGAGGGAATAAACACCCAAGATACGATAGATTATTTGAAAAAGAGTAAAGTCAGTGTTGATACTGAAGTTGCCAAAATACCTAAGCCGGATATATTATCTAGAAAACCTGTCGGACAAGTTGCCGAAAAGGGAAAAGCTGTTGAAGTGTCTATTACAGAGACTAAATATTATAAAGACAAACCATTAAAGCCAGGAGAAAGTGTGTTGTTGAAAACTATATCTATGCCCTTCTATAACGGCAGAGATTGGATATTTGGTAAACAAGGAGATACCTTACCAAAATATAGTAAATGTAATCTTTGTAATGCAAAAGACCTCACTGAAGAGAGCGAAGGAAACGTAATATGTTGCAATTTGAAAAAATTCATTCAAGAATACTTATTTGATGATGTATTCACTGAAACCAATTTGTGCGAAACTGAATTACTCAGATTTGACAATTTACCTTGTGTGCCCCAAAACAAGTGTCGTTTCCTCGGTAGAGCAAATATCTCAAAAAGCGGTCTGTTGACATTCTCTGTATATTGTTATAATTCAAAAGAAACAAAACGAACCGAAATACAACTTGTTGAAGGTGAAGATTTTATTATTGGAAAATAGTTTTTTATGATATAGCCGTCAATTAAAGGCATGTTCTCTTTATCTTTTTGTTTCGCGGCCTAAATCATGAGCCAATGATGTTTCTTGTTATTGCGCTAACATTATTGATTTGAATTACTTGATAATAAAGAAGAATCATCAAAATACATAGACGGATCACCAACATCGTATAATATGATGAACCGTTTACCATCATCTCGTTTTGCTATTTGAGCATATAGATTATTCATAGAAGAAGAAACACTTTTTATATAAATTGGTAACAATCTAATTAACTTGCCATCTTTGTTTTTAGCAACAAAGATTGAATATAATGTACCTGATGAAGATTCTTTAAAACTATACGCTTCATTATTGTTATATATTTTCTTCATTTTATTGTATGGCAATGTTTTAGCTAACAGCGTATAACGATTCGGCATTTCAAGTGTGCTATCAAATTGAGATAAGATTCTTAATGAATTCTTATCCCCATCAATGGCAGCTTTATTTAGCCATTCGTACGCTTTAAATAAGTCTTTTTCACCCCCTTTTCCTTCAAAATACATAATCCCCAACTCGTGTTGTGCGTCAGCATAGCCTTGTTCTGCGGCTTTCATGAACCAGTTAAAGGATTCTACCAAATCTTTGCTGACACCTTCGCCATTACGATAACAGATACCTAAAATATACTGTGCTTTAGGATCTCCTACTTTAGCAGCTTGAGAAAACCACTCATAAGCTTTTTGGCTGTTTTGTTCTACTCCATTCCCTTTTGCATAGTATAAGCCAAGATTAACTTGAGCACTTGTGTCTCCTTGCTCTGCTGCCAAAGTGAACCATTTTATCGCTTTTGTATAATTCTGTTCTACACCTTCACCCTTATCATAACAGATGCCAAGATTATATTGCGCAGCCCTACTACCTTGTTCTGCAGCTTTAATATACCATTCAAAAGCTTTAACATGGTCTTTTTCTCCCCAAACTCCATTGTTGTAATTATAACCAAGATGAATCTGCGCATCGGTCAAGCCCAACTCTGCTGCATAAAGGCACAAATTCAATGCTTTCCTAATGTTTTTATTCACCCCAATACCATTTTCATAACACTCCCCAAGATGATAAACCCCAGAAGATTCTCCTATTTCAGCAGATTTGTAGTAATAATACAATGCTTGTTCATAGTCTTTATCAGTTCCTATTCCTTTTTCATAAAAACTTCCTATACGACCCCAATTAGTTCTATCATTTGCGCCAAATTTGATGAATTTTCTGTACCATTCATTTGCTTTATCAATGTCTTTCTTGATCCCATAGCCATTTTCGTAGCAACAACCTACGCATGCATAACTAGATGTACAATGTTTTTCCGCAGACTGCATAAAAATGGAGAATACATCCTCCATATCGCTTTTTTCATGATTCTTTTTGCATAGTTTTTGACCAGTAATGAACAAATACATCCCATTGTCTTCAAAATCATTATAGTCAATACTGAAACATCTAAAATTACAAGTCCATTCTTTGTCGTTAACAAGTTCATTCTGCAATAGCTTTCCACCAAATAAATTGTTTGCATTTAATAGTTGTGGAAAAAGTTCCATCCTTTCATCTTTCTCATAATAATTGAAGAAAGGACTGACACAAACAAATTGATTCTCTCCAACAAGTGAATCACTTAACACACTAGCAAATCCGTGTAAATCGAAACTTGACAAATCAATTATATTTGAAAAGATATGAAGCGTTGGTAATGTATTTCCAAAAATAAGGTCGTGTTGTGTTAGACCATTTAGTTTCTTGCATAATAATGTGATTTTGGCATTTGGATAGAAAGACGAAACATATTGCTTTGCCCTTTTTAAACTAACAAAAGAGGGCTCTATCAAAGTGATATTATTAACTTGTTGATTGCATTGTTTTTGTTTTAAATAATCAGCATAACACATGGCCCCAATCGCTTGTCCACAACCATAATCGATAATATTAATTTCTTTGTGCTCAAAAAAAGAATGAGAGATATTATCGAAAGCATAATTCAGTTTTGCTTGATGCATTTTCCCATAAGCATGTAAATAAGCATCGATTTGTTGCTCTGAATCTAAGATACTTGCACCTCGATCAAGAGAATCAAACAGATAGTCTTGATCATCACGAGATAGTCTTTTGAATTCTTGTGATGATAATTGTTGTATTCTATCGAAACTCACTGTTTTCAACCGATTGATTTCATCTTTGAAGTCGGCATGTAGTGTTGTTGATTGCGATTGTCTTGAAGAATTAAAAGGAGTTTTTAGCATAATAATCAACAAATTGTTAGTTTAGACTCTATCGTTTATTGTTATTAGAAATAATTGTTTCAAATTCCAGTAATTGTTTCTCTCCAAGGGTTCATTTCGTGTCTCTTATAATTCTCAATAGCCTTCTCCTTGCTCGCATTCGCATAGCAATACTCGCATAAATGCGGGCAGGTGTTGTATTCGCCAATGTCCTTGCTCACCATGCAGCCGCAGAACTGCCGCTGGCCATTGTCGCGGTTGTCTTTCTTCTCGATGGCGTATTGCATTTCGCTGAGCATAATGGCATTGGCAGGAATCGGATCCTGGCCAAACAACGAATTTTCAATGGTCTTAATCTCCACGCCGAGGTAGTCCATCAAGGCTTTGTCGTGGTGGGCCAGGCGAATCATCAAGTCATCATCCACGCAGCGGTTGTGTTGGATGCCGAATGGATTAAGGTCAATCTTCTCACCGCAGGTGGCCAATTGGTAACGCCATTTTTGGTTAAGGTCGGAAAGCTTTCGAGCAAACTCTTCCATTTGCGGCACCTTCCATTCTTGGTAGTTCACATAGCTTTTCTCAAGGTTGGCTTTAACTTTTTTATATAAAGCAATGTCGGCATAGCTGAAAACGAGTTTCTCCGTGTATCCTTGCAACTGGTCGCCAATATGTTCCATTTTCCTCAGCAGGTCGTCAATGTCGATTTGGTCGGTCAGAATCAAGGGATCAAAACGCCAAATAACACGGCCTTTGCCCAACTTGTCCACCAACCTTTTGAAAGTCTCAATCCTTTCCTCCAAAGACGGAACGCCCTTTTCCAAGCCTTCTTTCTCGTAATCGTTCAGCGTGTATTGGATATAGCAACCAATGTTTCTTTCCTTCAATTCGTCAAGATGCGCCATCAATGGCTTGGGGTTCTTCGACCAAAACACGATGAAACGGCAATTCTTGTACGAAACAAAGCTTTTCACACCGTTGAATGGGTTGGTCCAAGCGGAATAGCCCAACTTCAGCCGATGGAAAAACCAGTCGGCATAGAAAGCCGGGATGTCCGTGCTTCTACTCGCCGAGATGATGATAGGGGCTTGTGCTTCAACCATCATGCCGTTATCTCGCTGAATCTGTGTCTTATGCCATTGGGCCATCATTCACTACTTTTTATCCGCTGCAAATTTATGCAAAAATACGTTGTTTTTTTTGGTTGTTTTGGTTTTTGCAAGGTTGTAAATCTCTTTTTGAGCCATTCTGTCTTTATAGTTATTTTTCAAAATCCATCAAAATCGATCAAAAGTCTATAATTCCGTAACTTTCCGAACCTTATCCCAATCCAAATCCAGAAAAGTGTGTACTTTTGCACCTGAAAGCTTCGGCATGAGGAGGGAACAGACAGGGGTTAACTCCTGCTTTTGTCCGTTCGTTGTCCGTTTGATGTCCGTTCGTTGTCCGTTTTAACAACGAATAAGACTCGGATAAAGAACATGGAAAGAGCGGCCATGACTTAGACCTGTTACCTACCATGTACGAAGCCAATAAAAACAATATTTACTAACAATTAAAACCTCAAGATTATGGGAAAAAAGAAAAACCCAAAAGGGCTTTTGTTCACAGGCAGAATGCCCCAATCAGGTGTGACCGTCTATTACAGAAATGGAGAATTGGTCACGCGCTCTACGACTTCAAAAGAGAAGCGCAGCAACACAAACCAACAATTCGTCCAACGGCAACGCATGCGCCACAGCATCGCTTTGTGGAAGGCGCTGAAGCCTTGCCAACCCATGTTTATCAATGGGAAGACCAACTACAACGGGTTCATCACGTTGGCCAACCGTTTGCCAGTGGTGTTCGTGCCTAAGTTTTGGGAAGACTATGCCGCACTGCTGATGCCCGACATCCCCGTGAGCGAAGGCACATTGCTGCCCATCAAGCAGCAGTTAGGAATGGTTGACGGCACACCCGCGCTGATAACCAACCTCAAAGCCTCCGAATGGGAAGAACCTGAAAGATGGTTGCTTTATACCGTCGAGCAATTTGAGGGCAAAACCACTCCGATGGTGAGTTTCAAAGTGCGCGAAGTGTCGATAGACGAATTCACTGAAGTGGACGGCCTTCTGGCCTTGGTGGACAACGAGTTCGCCAACGAGATGAAAGGCTGGGCTTTGGTGCGCGTAAACGGTGACCGCTGTTCGTCGCAACGTATCGTCACCCGCTGCACCTACTTCGAGCAGTTCACCACCGAAGAAGCCATGAAAAAGGCAGCTGAAAGCTATGGCGGGCTGACGTGATTTTGACAATATCAATGCAACATCGCCGCAAAGGTCACGAAACCCTTGAAGCGGATAATAAACCATCATTTCTGAACAATTCTAACCCTTTGTTTTTCAGCAATACTTACTTAAAGGTGCGTGTATTGACAAAAGGTAAGTAATTGAAAATTAGATTTTTTTGTATATTTTTGTGGCATCTAAAAG
>Ga0265301_10004476_pt1 | contig 14112 bp, 6 predicted proteins | sample AusTroGonzalo_MG_2_FD_193488 | JGI IMG/M metagenome (GOLD analysis project Ga0265301, IMG submission 193488) | Bovine rumen microbial communities from tropical cattle in Woodstock, Queensland, Australia - Gonzalo_04 | ecosystem: Host-associated > Mammals > Digestive system > Stomach > Rumen ...
CGACGCCGAGCTCGCGAAGACCGTGCGCGACCTGGATTACCTGTACCGCGCGACCTATTTCCAGACCACGGACAAACAGCGCCGCGGCGTGCTCCTGCTCGGGATCGCGTTCTTCGTGCTCTGCGGCCTCTTCGGCGCGGAGATGTTCTGGTTCGCCCCGAAGCTGAAAGTCCCGCGCGGCACGGCGTCCGTGCCGGAAAAGGAACGCCGCCAGCTGCTCATCTTCGCTTCCTGCGGGATCGTCGTGCTGGCCGTCGCGCTCGCGGTCCTGCGCGCCGTGCTCGTCCCGGCGGAAAAGAAGCCCGTTCAGGTCGCCACTGGAGACGCCGGAGCGCAGACGCAGCCAAGCGAGGTGAAACCGGTTCAGACCGAAACGATCGACCTGACGGCCGCGCTTGAGGCGGAAAAGACACAGTGGCCGCAATTCCGCGGCTCCACACTGCCGAACTCGAACGCGCTCCCGGAAAAATGGGATTTCCAGCAGAAATGGACCAGCCCCATCACGCTCCCCGGCAACAATTCGCCGGTCGTGTGGGACGACCTCGTGTTCGTCTCCGGCAGCGACGGCAAGACCGGCGCGGTCTTCTGCTTCGACGCCAATTCCGGCGAGCTCAAATGGAAAACGGAAACACCTCCGGCGACAACGGCTCCCGAGGTCACCGAGGACACCGGTTACGCCGCGCCGACCCTGTGCGCGGATTCGAAGCGCGTCTACGCGGTCTTCGCCACGGGCGAAGTGCTCTGCCTCGCGCACGACGGCACGAAACTCTGGCACAAACAGCTGCCCGATCCGGTCGTCATGTACGGGTACGCATCCTCGCCGCTGCTGATGGGTGACAAGCTGATCGTGCAGTACGACCTGGATGAATCGCAGACGCTCTTCGCGCTGAACGTGTTCACCGGCGAGACCGTGTGGAAAAACGAACGCGACGCTTCGGCCTCGTGGTCGTCGCCGAAGGGGCTTGTGGTCGACGGCAAGGGCATGATTTTCACAGCGGGAAACGAGCTTGCCGAACTCTTCGACCTCGAAACCGGCGAGGAGCTCTGGTGGCTGGAGTGCATGGGCGGCGAGGTCGCGGCCTCGGCGTCCGCCCGCGACGGCAAAATCTTTTTCTCGAACTCCGGCGCGTTCACCGGCGCGTTCAGCGCGAGCGAGGGGGAAATCCTGTTCCAGAATGAAGAGTCGCCCGCCCCGGACGTGGCCTCCGCGGTGCTGTTCGGCGAACAGTATCTGCTGTTCGGCAGCGGCGGCACGATCATTGCGATCGACGCGAACGACGGACATGAAATCTACGAGAAAGACCTCGACAACGGCTTCTACGCGTCGCCCGTGGCCGTCGGCGGCAAAATCGTGGCGGTCGACCTGGACGGCGTGCTCTACAAAATGGAACCCGAAGACGATGAAATCGAAGTCGAGGATAAGTTCGAGCTCGGCAAGAAGGTCGTCTGCGTCCCGGCGTTCCACAAAGGCAATATCATCCTCCGCACGGACGACAACGAGCTCATCTGCCTGGAGGCGAAGCCATGACCTCCGTTCCCGCGCCTCACATTGACCTCATTGATCCGCTTCTGCCGGAGCTCATCGCGCTTCAGCGGCGCGACCGCTGTCTGCTGCCGGAAGCAATGAAAGAACTTGCCGAGCGTCTGAACGTACCGCTGAACCGCGTGTACAGCGTGGCGAGCTTCTACCAGGCGTTCCGGTTCACCCCGTGCGGCAAACATCAGATCAAAGTCTGCGTCGGGGCCGCCTGCTACGTGAAGGGCGCGGAACACGTCTACGAGGCGTTCCGCAAGCATCTGAACATCCCGGACGGGGGCGACACCTCGCCCGACGGCCTTTTTACGGTCAGCAAGGTCGCCTGCCTCGGTTGCTGCATGCTCGCCGTGGCGGTCCAGATCGACAAGCACATCTTCGGACACGTCGTGCCGGGCACGGTCGGGACCGTGGTGAAGGATTTCCTGCGGATGGTCCGCGAGGAAGAGGCCTCCGGCGCAAATTCAACAGCGGAATCCGCAAACGAGAAACGCCAGCCGGAAATCCGCATCTGCCGGTGTTCGTCCTGCCGCGCCGCCGGAAGCGGACGCATTTTCGACCTGTTCGAGGCGGAACGCCGCAGCGGCAAGTTCGATTACAAGGTGAAGGAAGTGGGCTGTCACGGCATGTCCTACCGCGCGCCGCTCGTGACGGTCGTGCTGGAGAACAACATCTTCCACTACGACAACGTGCAGGAATACGACGTGCGGCAGATCGTGGCGCAGCATTTCTCCACGAAGGAGCTCGGCTGGAAAGGACGCGCGTTTCTGGACGCCTTCTACAGCCGCCATTCGCAGGGCTGCATGAAGCTCGCGGACTTGCCGCCCGAGCTCGATAAACTGCGCCTCGTGACCCGGAACAGCGGCATGGACGATCCGGAATCGCTCGACGATTACAAGGCGCACGGCGGATTCGCCGCGCTCGAACGCGCGTTCGAAATGACTCCGGCGCAGATCGTAGCTGAATTAAAAACATCCAAACTGCGCGGACGCGGCGGCGGAGGATTCCCGACCGGGGAGAAATGGCGCATGGCGCTGGAGGCCCGGGGCGACCGGAAGGTCGTGATCTGCAACGCCGACGAGGGCGACCCCGGTGCGTTCATGGACCGCATGCTGATGGAGTCGTACCCGTACCGCGTGCTGGAGGGCATCCTGATCGCCGCCCGCACCATCGGCGCGAAGCTCGCCATCATCTACATCCGCGAGGAATACACGCAGGCGGTGGCCGTGCTGGAACGCGTGATCGCGAAGCTCCGCGCGTCCGGCGTGTTCGAGCGCATCGCGCCCGGCTTCGACCTCGTGCTGTTCCGCGGCGCGGGCGCGTTCGTCTGCGGCGAGGAAACGGCCCTGCTGGAATCCATCGAGGGACGCCGCGGCATCCCGCGCAAACGCCCGCCCTTCCCCGTGAACGGCGGCCTCCGTGGCCTGCCCACGCTCATGAACAACGTGGAAACGTTCGCATGCGTGCCGATCATCCTCGCGGACGGCGGCGCGGCGTTCAACGCGGTCGGCACGGACGAGTCCCACGGCACAAAAGCCTTCGCCCTGGCCGGGAAAGTCCGGCAGGGCGGCCTCATCGAGGTCCCCATCGGCATCACCATCGACGAGATCGTGGAGCAGTACGGCGGCGGCGCGGAGAAGAATCACGAGATCAAGGCCGTCATGATCGGCGGCCCCTCCGGCGGCTGCATCCCGAGGCGGCATTTCGACATCCGCGTCGACTACCAGACGCTCCAGAAAAACGGCGCAATGATGGGCTCCGGCGGCCTCATCGTGATCGACGAATCCGACTGCATGGTCGATATTTCCCTGTATTTCCTGCGGTTCCTGCGCAACGAATCCTGCGGCAAGTGCGTAATGTGCCGCGAGGGTGTCGCCCACCTCTGCGACCTCGTGGAATCCCTCACACACAAGGGGCCGAAGCCGCCCGGACTGCTCGACCGCATCGAAGACCTGGCCCGCCAGATCCAGAAGGGCTCGCTCTGCGCCCTCGGCCGCACCGCGCCGAACATGGTCCTGAGCGCACTGCACGAATTCCGCAGCGAATTCGAGGCGCACCTCGACAACGAGTGTCCCGCCGGGAAATGCGTGGAGCTGACCGAGTTCAGGATTACCGACGACTGCATCGGCTGCACCAAGTGCATCCAGGCGTGCGCGGCCGGAGCCATCGAATGCGAGCCGCTGGAAAGCGCCCGCATTCTCTCCGAACAATGCGTCCGCTGCGGCGTCTGCCGGAGCGTCTGCCCCGAACACGCCGTCGTGAACCCCTGCCGCGAACGCCCCGAACAGGAACTGCCGTTCCCCGAAGAAAAACACGCCGCCCCGGTCGCGGGCGACGTGATCGTGATCGACGGCACGGAACATCCGTTCGTGCCCGGCCGCACCATGCTGGATTATCTGGAACTGCCCACACTGTGTTATTTGGAACAGGGCGGGACGGGCGCGCACTGCATGGTCTGTGCCGTGTGGGACGCCGTGCTTGCTCGCTTCGTGCCCGGCTGCGAACAGCTCATCCAGCGAGGCCACATCTATGAAACGAATTCCGACCGGGTCAAAGCATTCCGAAAAGAGGCGCTGTCCCTGATGCTGGTGCGCCACGATTTCCGCTGCGGCTCCTGTGCCGTGAAGGGCAAATGCAAGTTCTTCACGCTCGTCCGCGAATACGGCGCGAAAAAGCCGAAAAACGAGCTGAGCTTCCCCGCTCCGCTCGAAACCGCACACCTCGTTTACGATGCGGGCAAATGCATCCTGTGCCAGCGGTGCGTCGGCGTGTCGCGCGAAAAACTCGCCGTTCACAACCGCGCCGACCGCGCCGTGATCTCGCCCGGTCCCGACGGCTGGGAAATGCTGGACGCGGACGCCGCCGCGACCGTCTGCGGCATCTGCCCGACCGGTGCGCTGGCGCTGAAACACGGGAGTTGACCCGCCATGAAGTTTTTCCGCATCATAATCCTGATCGTCCTGTTCCTGCTGGGGACCGCGTGTCTCGTGTGGTATTTCCGCATGGGTGCAAAAACGGACGATTCGGAGAAAAAACAGGATTCCGGCGTGCTCCTGACTGACACGTTCCCGCTCGGCGAGCTCTCGGTCCTGTCCGACGGGAAAACGCTGGCTGCCGGAAACGCCCGCGGCGAAGTCGTGTTCCTTTGTCCGGGCGAGCCCGTGCGGACCGTTTCCGTGTCGCAGATTTCCATTTCCGCTCCGGTCGCGGAGTTCGACGGCGTCTGCTACGTCGGCGACGAAAGCGGCACGTTCGCGGCGTTTACGCCGGACAAAGGCGTGCTGTGGACCTTCCGCGCGGGCAACCAGATCACGGGCGGCGCGGTGCGGGCCGACGGCCTCGTGTGGTTCGGGTCGCACGATCATTCGCTGTACGCGCTGGACGCCTCCGGCAAGCTCGTTCACGAGGTCGAATGCGGCGGGCAGATCAACGGTTCCCCGGTGTTCGACGGCTCCTGCGTGTACCTCGGCAGCTGCGACGGCAGGCTCCGCAAGATCGACATTCACACCGGCGAGGTCGTGAAATCGCTGGATTTCGAGTCCTACATCCCGGAAACTCCGGTCCTGTCCGGCGGCGTGCTGTACATTCTGACCCACGGCGGCGAGCTCGCGGCGGTCAACGCCGACAGCTTCGAGGTCCTGTACCGCGTCAAAACCGAATACAACTTCTTCACCTCGCCGTTCGTGACGGAATCCCACATCTTTCTGACGGACTCCAACGGAAAGATCCACGTTCACAAGCGCGCGGACGGCGCCTATCTGGCCGATCTGCCGAGCGACGAGCCGCTGAATCCGATCTGCGTCGGCAGGGACCGCGGCGTCTACACGATTTCCCGCCAGGGCATTCTGAGCCTTTTCGCGGCCCTCAGGTTGGAGGGCTGGAGCTGGAAGCAGTACGTCATCGCGGAATTCCCGTCCGACTTCAAATCGGGCGTGATTGAGGCTGTCGGCCTCCTTGCCGTCCCCGATGAATACGGCAATGTTTTCTACGCCGAAAAAAAGGAGCTGGAAAAATGAACTTGACCGTTACCGATTTGACCAAGACGTTCACGCGGGCGGACGAGCGCATCGAACTGTTTCGCGATTTTAATTTGACATTGAACGCGGGCGAAGCGCTGACCGTGCTCGGCCCGTCCGGCAGCGGCAAGACCACGCTTCTGCGGATGATCGCCGGGATCGAGCCGCCGGACGGGGGAACGATCCTGTTCGACGCCAAAAACCTGTTCGAAATGTCCCCCGAGGAACGCCGGGCATTCCGTCTGCACCACATCGGGTTCGCCGACCAGTACGCCCGGATGCTGCCCCAGCTCACCGCGCTGGAAAACGTACAGATTCCGGCGGCAGGTGAAAAGAAGGACTGTTCTGACCGCGCGAAACAGTTGCTTGAGGAATTCGGCCTCGGGAAGCGGGCGGACCATTTCCCGTCCGAGCTCTCCGGCGGCGAACTGCAACGCGTCGCTCTGGCGCGCGCGCTGGTCCTCGAACCGGAATTCCTGCTGCTGGACGAGCCGACATCCGCGCTCGACGCCGCCCGGACCGACTCCATGCTTAAACTGCTTCAACAGGTCAACCGGACGCACGGGACCGCGATCCTGATGGTCACGCACAACACGCGCGTCCTGGACTTCTTCCCCCGTTCGGTGAGCTTATGAATTCTCTCGCCCGTCTCTTTCTGCGCGATCTGCGGTATCACTGGAAGGGCTTCGCCTCCCTGACAGCCGCCGCGTGCCTGATCTGCGCGGTCCTGACGGGCGCATTCCTGATCGGCGACAGCGTGCGCGGCACGCTGATGGATCACGTGACGGCCAACGCCGCGGTCGCGCGGTACCGCCAACGCTTCCCAACTCCGGTATCCGTTCCAATTCAGAATGGCGTGGGCGTGCTTCACGTGAAGGGCTTCACGAAGGACGGCATCCCGGTCGATGTGTACGCACTGCCGGACGATGATATTTCCGGGCGCGACGCCCGCGGCAGTTCCGCGCTGGCGAAGAAACTGAACTTGCAGGACGGTGAAATGATCTCCGTCCGCATGCAGGAACTCTCCGAAATCCCGTCCGAAAGCGCGATGGGAAAGCCGCCGGAGCTCCGTCAGACGCCGTTTGTGTGGCGCGGCGCATGGTCCGACCCGCGCGCCGAGGCGGACTTCGACGATCCGCAGCTGCCGCCGTACAATCTTTTCGTAAGCCGCGAGGCGCTCACGCAGGCGCTTGACCTGCCGGAGACCGCCGTGAACGAGGTCTGGTCGCAGGAACCGATTCAGCTCTCCGACGACGTCCTGTGGGAGCTCTCCGGGCTCGTGCTCGACGAATGGGAGGGGCGCCCCGTACTGAAAAGCCGGTCGTATTTCCTGCCGAAAGCCGTTTCGGACGCCCTGCCCTCCGAGGCCGCGCCGATCCTGACGCTGTTCGCGGAGACGCTGACGGACGGCGCGACGGATTTATCCTATTTCTTCGCAAGCGCCATGAAGAACGGGCCGGTCTCCGTCGAGCGAGGTCAAATATTACTCTCGTCCAGCTTGACGGAACGCTTCAAGGGCCCCGCCGAACTCACGTTTTTCACCTCGGATTCCTTCCGCAAGATACTCCGCAAAACGGAGACGCTGGCTCACGTCAGCACGGTCGACGATTCGCGCATCACGGACGTGCTTTCGCCGGAGATTCCCGGCCTGACCGATTCCGCGGAGTGTTCCGGCTGGGAGGCCGCGATCCCGATCGACTTCGACCGCATCCGCGACGACGATGAAACCTACTGGAACGAGCACAGGAGCAAGCCGAAAGCGCATCTGAACTTCGAAGAGGCACAGGAGATGTTCGCGCCCGGACAATGCACCGCCGCACTCTTCCCCGCGGACCGGACCACCGACCGCGTCCGGCAGGAAACGCTGAACGTCCTCCGCACCATGCCGGAATACAACCGCGCGGAAGACCTGATGAACCGAACGGCGGACAAGGTGAACCGCGGCGTGCCGTTCGCGCCGCTGTTCCTCGGGCTGAGTTTCTTCCTGATCGTCTCCGGCCTGCTCGTGCTCGCGATGCTGTTGAAACTGCACATCCAGGACCGCAAATCCGAGCTCGCGCTCCTGACCGACTACATGCCGCTGAAACGCATCCGGCGGTTCCTGCTCGCGGAATTCGCCGCCGCGCTGATCCCCGGAATGCTCGCCGGGCTCCTGCTCGGCACGTTCCTGTGCCGGTTCCAGATCTTCCTGCTGGAACACTCCTGGAACGGCATTGTGCTGATGGAACACATCCGGTTCCACGGGAAGCCGCTGTCGTACCTGATTTCGTTTGCCGTCTCGGCGGCCTGCGCATGGGCGGTCGTAATGCTCTCGGTCCGCTCGAATCATAATAAATCGAAGCTCAGCCTGCCGCATTCCGTACCCATTCAATCTGCATGGAAGATCGGGTTCCTCTCGCTGGCGCGGCGATGCCGCCAGTACGCCCCGTGCGCGATCCTGCTGGTGCTGGGCTATCTCGGCACGCTTGGCGTCGGCACGTTCGGCATCAAGGCGCGCGGCGAGGATGCGTTCGGCTATGCGTACGTCGCGACCACGCTTCTGCCCGTCGTCCCCGAATACGACGCGCCGTTCCCGTCCGGCGGTCTTCCGGTGCGCGTCCATGCCGCCGACCGTGCGGACTGCTCCAATCTGCTGCTCGCGGCAAATCCGACCGTGTACGGCGTCGACCTCGAGGCGCTGACCGGAGACCCCGGTTTCCTCGCGGACGGCTCCGCGGCGGTCGACGAGGGCTCGCTCCTGTGGATTATGCAGAAAAAACAGCACGACGCCGTGGCGTATGCCAACGGCTCGCTCACGCTCGACCGCGTGCTGAAAGCCTCGGTGTTCCAGGGCGGCATTCTGACCGGACTGAAGACGTTCGAACGCCTCTTCCCCGAAACCGAGGGCGCACAGTTCTTCCTCATCAAAAACGAGGCCGACGTGCAGGCGTGGCGGGACTATCTTGAGCCGTACGGACTGGAGTTCGTGAGCACGGACGAGTTCATGGCCCGCGCCGAACGTTTCCAGAACCGTTATCTGGCGATCTTCCTTCAGCTCGGCGTCCTCGGGTTCCTGCTCGGATTCGGCGCGCTGGTCCTGCTCATGCTTCGCAATTTGCGCGCCCGCCGCGACGAGACCGTCCTGCTGGCGGAGACCGGCTGGTCGCGCCGGATGCTCCTGGCGCTGCACCTGACGGAAAACCTCTGCCTCTTCTGGTTCAGCGCGGGCGTCTCCCTGATCCTGCTTCTCCTTCTGGCGGCGTTCGTCTCGCTGAACTTGAGCGTCCTGCTGGCCGGATTCCTGTTCCTGACCGCTGCCGGCACACTGCTCATCGCCGCGATCATCGAACTTCATTTTGCCCCGTTCGCAACATATTTCCTCGGGGTGATCCCGACGGGCTGCATCCGGTCGGAAGGCCGCATCCTCCAGCCCGAACAAAAAGTCCGTTCCTACAAGACCGTCGAAAAAAGAGGGCGCGATCCGTGATCTCCCCGCGGACTTTCTCCCCGTCCGCCTTCAAAAAGAATCACGTTTTATCGCAAAGACAAGCGGTCGCGCGGCAGGACGCGGCCGACTTCCCATTGTCTTTCTCCTGCCTTCGAACTCAAACACAAGCGAGTTATCATGTTCAAACGAGAATTTCTCGGTGAATTTTCGGGGACCTTTCTCCTGGTCCTCTTCGGCTGCGGCACCGTCGCGGTCGACACGCTGTTCGGCGCACACGTAAGTCTGGCCCTGATCGCCCTCTTCTGGGGCATCGGCGTCACGCTGTCAATCTACCTGACGCGCCACCTGTGCTGCGCGCACCTGAACCCCGCCGTCACGATGGCGATGGCGTGCAGCGGCCGCATGACCTGGAAAAAGGTTCCGACGTACCTGATCGCGCAATTTCTCGGCGCGTTCGCGGCAGGCTGGATCATCTACCTGCTGTTCTTCACGTCCATTCAGGACTTCGAGGCCACGCACGCGATCGTGCGCGGCTCGGCGGAATCGGTGAAGACCGGGCGCATGTTCGGCGAATATTATCCGACGGCGACCGTGCCGCTGTGGCTGGCGTGCTTCGCGGAAGCCTTCGGCACGTTCCTGCTGGTCCTGCTGATCTTCGCCCTCACGGAAGGCTGCAACGTGGGCCGCCCCTCCAGCGACTCCGCGCCGCTCTGGATCGGCCTGACCGTTTCCTCGGTCATCTGCCTGGTCGCGCCCCTCTCTCAGGCCGGCCTGAACCCCGCCCGCGACTTCGGGCCGCGCGTGGTGGCGATGATCATGGGCTGGGGCAAGGCCGCCCTGCCCGACGCCTGCGGCGGCTTCTTCTGGGTCTACATCCTGGCCCCGATCATCGGCGGCATCATCGCCGCGCTCCTCTTCACGAAAATCTACGAACCCCTGATGAACAAAAAGCCCGGCGACTGCTGCTGCGGCAAACAATAAGGAATGCTAATCATGAGCAAAACGAAACTCATCCTCGTCGGTGGATTCCTCGCCGCCGGAAAAACCACCATGCTGAACGCCCTCGCCGGACGCCTCACCAAACGCGGCTTCACGGTCGGACTCATCACGAACGACCAGGCCGCCGACCTCGTCGACACCGCGATCCTGACCTGCACGGGCGTGCAAGTCCGCGAAGTCTCCGGCAGCTGCTTCTGCTGCAACTTCCCCGGATTCATGAAGGCCGTCGAGTCGCTGATCGACGCCGGTTGCAACCTCATCGTGGCCGAGCCTGTCGGCAGCTGCACGGACCTCTCCGCCACCATCCTCCAGCCCGTGAAGGACCAGTTCAAGAACCTCGACCTCGCGCCGCTCACGGTCCTGGTTGATCCCGTCCGCCTGAAAGAAGCGCTGGAGCTCGTGCCCAGCCTGACGCACCCGGACGCCCTCTACATCGTGAAACGTCAGCTGGAGGAAGCCGACCGCATCCTCCTGAACAAGACCGACACGCTCAGTGCGGCGCAGGTCAAGGAAGAGCTCGCCCTGCTGAAGCAGAACTTCACCGCGCCTGCCGCGGCCGTCTCCGCGCTCAAGGGCGACGGCGTGGACGCATGGCTCGATGAAATCCTGTCCGGCGGTTCCGCCGGGGCGCACATCACCGAGGTCGATTACGACCGCTATGCCCACGGCGAGGCCGTCCTGGGCTGGCTGAACGCCGCCATCAAGCTCACCGGCGCGGCGGACACCGACTGGAACGCGTTTGCGGAAGCGCTTCTGACCAAACTCCGCGACGCCTTCCGCGCGGACAACGCCGAAATCGGACACATGAAGCTCTCGCTCGACTGCGGCGGCAAGGCCGTCCTCGGCAACGTCGGCGCGATCGGCGGTCCCGTAAACATGCGCGGCGAATCCGGCGTGAAGAGCGCGTCCGCGGATATGACCTTGAATGCACGCGTGCAGATGTCCCCGGAAGCTCTTCAGAAGGCCGTCGAGACCATTCTCCCGGAAACGGCTTCCGCGTTCGGCGTTTCCGCCTTGATCGCGAACCTGAAGTGCCTGATGCCGGGCCGTCCCAACCCGACGTACCGGTACAAGACCGTCATTTGATGAGGTGACCGCTCTGATTTCAGAGCGTCATCTGATGAAATGAATACACAGAGTGCCGGAGGCATCCATCGTGCTGCCTCCGGCGCACTCGTGTCATTAAGATCCTATCTTAATCTTAAAATATTAATAATGAGCTTACAATCACTTAGTTGATTGTTGTCATGTCATAGCGGTCTCGACAACTCTTGTCCTGTGAACGACTCACATCTTGCACTACCTCTTTTAATCTTGCTAAGACCGTGCGTACTAATAGTTCAGCCCGCAGACTCCTTGCAGAGCCGGCGGGCCGAGTGTTGTTAGAAGTTTGTGCGCGGGGCCGATTACGCCAGACTTGCGATATTCAGCCAGGCGGCTTTGTCGTTCAGGTCGGCGATCGAAGCGGAGGAGATGTCCGCGAGGACATCCGCATCGGACTGGCTGAAGCTCAGGGCATCAGTCAGGTTCAGGCCGCTGTCGGCGAATGCATCCACGTCGGAGTTCTCCGGCATGGCGAGCGAATCGGAGACGGAACCGGAGGGACTGAACATCGCGGTCACGTTGTAGAACGCGCTGCCCTTTTCGTTGGCCTTCGTGCTCTTTGCAGTCACGGAGACGTAGTACTCGCCGGCCGCGAGCGTGAGCGCGTCGGTCGTCGCGGAGGCGCCGACGGCGTAGTCCTTCACCTTCACGCTCGTATTCTTCTGGAGCGAGTTCAGGACGTTTTTGCCCTTCTTGTCCGTGCCCTTCTGCCAGATTTCGAACGTGACGTCCGCGAGCGCGGTAACCTTAAAGCTCAGGGAGCCGTCCTGCGTCAGCACGATCTTCGCGTAGTCCGTGGAATCCTGATAGCCGACAAAGTTCTTGAACGCATTGTCGCCGATTGGATTGTTGTCCAGAATGACGACATTGTCGCCGGACGAGGCGATCGTGTTCGTGCGAAGGTTGGCGTCATCGTTGAACTCATTCTGTTTCTTGTTGAAGAGCCAGTTGTTTTCGCCGCCGTCCGCACTGTCGAAGAACCGCGTTGCCACGGTGTTCACGTTCACGTTGTAATATGCCGATCCTCCCTTCGAAGCGTTCTTGCACTCCATCGAGATGAAGTACTCGTACTTGTCGCTGACTTCGAGCAGCTGCGACTTGGTCGACTTGGTGACGAGTTCGCCATTCTTCGATTTCAGCGTGGTAACGCCGCCGACCTTCGTCATCGTGCCGGAGTTCGTGGCGCGTTTCCAGAGCGTGAACTTCGCGTTGCCGTTCGTCCCGAGGTCGAAGCTCAGGTATGCGGTCGAGGCGAGGTTGAGCTTGGCGTAGTCCACGGCGTCGCTGAAGCCGACGAAGTTGTTGAAGTCGCCGCTGTCGATCATGGCGGTGTTGTCGAGCTTGACGGTCTTCATGCCGCGTTCGATGGCGACCGGGTTCTCCACGACCGCCTTGTTCGTGGCCGCGTTGTTCCAGCCGCCGTCCGCGTCGCGGAAGATCGTGCTGTCGATCACGGTGACGTTGTAGATGCCCTGCGTGCCGGTCTTCTTCACGTTCTTCGCGGTCATCGCGGCATAGTATTTGCCGTCGGCCGCGAGGCAGATGCCGCTCAGCGTGGAGACCTTGCCGTTCTTGACTTTCACCTTGCCGACCGTGATCTGCTTGCGGTTGCCCTTCTTGTCGAGGCCGTCCTCGTAGATGTAGAACGTGCCGTCGGCGGAGGACTTGACCGAGAACGACACCTTCGCGGCGATCGGGGCAGCGATCTTCCCCACGTCGCCGGTGTCCAGGTTGGTCCCGTCGTTGCCGAACATGTTGTGCATGCCTTCGAAGTCGATCGTGCCGGGCACATCGAGCCGGATCTCGCCGTTGCCGACGATCGTGTTCGTCGCGAACTGGGAGACGTTTTCCTCTTTGTTCCAGCCTTTCTTCTTGTCGTACAAATAATCGTTCCAGCCGGTGTCCGGCTTGTTGTCCGGGTCGACGGCCGCGATGTTCGTCACCTCGTAGCTGATGACGCCGGATTCGTTCCCGGCGGCGTCCGCGGCGCGGAAATAGACCTTGCCGTTCGCGCTGAACACGATCGGCCCAGTGTAATCCTCCCACACCAGGCCGTCCGTCGAGAATTCCTTCACGGCGGAGTCTTCGCTGAAGACGGCGGTCACGGTCACATTGCCGCTGGTCGCGGTCGTGACGTCGGCGGAGGCGGTCGGCTTCGCGGGCGGGACCTTGTCGATGTTCGTCACGGCATAGCTGGCGACCTCGGAAATGTTCCCGACCGCGTCGGTGCTGCGGAAGTACACCGTGCCGTTGTCGTCGAACTTGACCACACCCGGATACGGCGCCCAGTTCGTGCCGTCGAGCGAATAATCGTTTTTGACCGAATCCCCGGCGAAGGTCGCGGTCACATCCACGCTGCCGTTGGTGGGCGCAGTCACGTTCGCGGATGCGACCGGTTTCGCGGGCGGCACCTTGTCGATGTTCGTCACGGCAAAGCTGACGGGGGCGGACTCGTTGCCGGAGGTGTCGACGGCCTTGAAGTAGACCGTCGCGTTTTCGGTCACGGTCACGCCGACCGAGTAATCCTGCCACGCGCCGTCGTTGATCTTGTACAGCGAGGACTTCACCGCCACGTCGTCCGCGAAGACTGCAGTCACGATCACATCCTGATTCGTCGGCGTTGTGATGCTGGCCTTCACATCCGAGACCACCGGCTTCGTGGTGTCCGGCGTGCCGCCGCTGATGTTCGTCACGGCGTAGCTTTCGGTCGTTTCGTTGCCGGCTGCGTCGACGGCCTTGAAATAGACCGTGGTGTTCGTCGTGACGGTCACACCCGTCGTGTAGTCGGTCCAGTCGCCCAGGCCGATCTTGTACTGCTGCGAGGCCAGCGCCACGTCATCCGCGAAGACCGCTGTCACAGTCACGGACGCAGCCGGGGCGGTCGTGCTGGGCGTGATCGTGATGGTCGGCGGCGTGTGGTCGGACTCGATGATGTTCGTCACTTTATAGCTGTCGGTCGCCTCGTTCCCGGCGGTATCGGCCGCCTTGAAGTACACGGTGATGTTTTCGGTCACGGTCACGCCGTCGACGTA
>Ga0265301_10004477_pt1 | contig 14111 bp, 2 predicted proteins | sample AusTroGonzalo_MG_2_FD_193488 | JGI IMG/M metagenome (GOLD analysis project Ga0265301, IMG submission 193488) | Bovine rumen microbial communities from tropical cattle in Woodstock, Queensland, Australia - Gonzalo_04 | ecosystem: Host-associated > Mammals > Digestive system > Stomach > Rumen ...
CCGACGCACTGAAGAGAGATTGCGGTGATTACAGCGCCGGGGCACACCTCTTCCCATTCCGAACAGAGAAGTTAAGCCCGGCCGCGCCGATGGTACTGCCCTGACCGGTGGGAGAGTAGGTCGTCGCCCAATACCACAGAGCCCCTTGGAACATCCGAGGGGCTTTTTTTTTGCCCTGAAATTTCCGCATCAGTGATACGTACATCCCGGATCCCCCTTCTTCTCGAGAGCAGATGCCTGAAGGACGAGGTAGTTGTATCAAATATATGCCCCATAAAATATATTATAGTATATATAATAATATTGTTTTCCCAACACTTTTGCAGAATAATCCGGATTTTGCGCCCTTCTGCGATTTTTTTCCATTTTCAGTGTCCAAAAGGCACTTTTTTTGTGCTATTTTTCTGAAAATTTTACTCTAGAAAAAAATATTTCAACTCTAACTATCTGTAAAACTGACTCTTAAATATCTTATGAAAAAAAAATGATATTTAAAAAAAAATATATAGAAATTTTTGTATTTTTGCAAGTTGTTTATAAAGTGAAATAATATATGTTTAGTAGCTAACTGGAAAATCGAAGAAATCAAGTGCGGACGCCAGGTACGTCACGCCAAACACTAAAGTTATGAAAGAAATAATAATAAATAAATAACAATAGTAATAATTAAATCCAAAACGATGAAAAAATTTATGATTTTTCTGCTAATGGCTGTCCTATATTTAGGAACTTGCCAAGCTCGCAGTGAAGCAACGCATTTCAACAATGCGGATGTCAATCTGCACAGTTGGGTATCGCCATCGACATCTGGACTTTTGACAGATTCAAAAGCCCCGGTTGGAGGTATTGACCCGATTGTCAAGGTGACCCCAGCCCAGCCTCAGAGCTTATGTCTTTCGTGCCCTCATAGTGAGGCTACGTTTGGCTTGAGCTATGATGAGAATGGTAGTGGCGAGACCAAGGTAAGTCAGGTCTGGTTGGTGAACGACCATCCTACTGACGGTACTCTTGAGACGTTTACATTCAGTGGTTATGGCGCAGGTCAATATACCGTTGCCTGTCGTGTCACGACAACAAACCTTGGCTTTAATTACACCCATACGTCCAACTATGTGGTCGTTACGGTGGATGGCAATGCCATCGTGAACATCATCGGACCTGACCACGCTTGTCAGAATGATGTGGTTACCTTGACCGCTCAAGTGGAAAACACTTCTCTTGAAGCTACCTATCAATGGAGACGCGACGGTCAGTACATCGTCGGTGCCACTGGCGAATCCTACAGCTTCCTCGTGGACACACTCCCTGGTCTGACTGACACACTCGTGTATGAATTCGACGTTCAGATCTCTATCGCTGGCTGTGATAACAAATTCTCTCCGGTTCACTATTTCTCTGTTTCTCCTACTCCGGTCACTCTTGTTGACGTACCTCTTTTCTGTAAAGATGCTACTTCAGTTGTTGTGACAGCTAACTCCTACACCTCCGGTACCGAACAACCCTACATGTGGAAATGGATGAAGGTCGGTACTACTGAAGTTGATACTACTTATGTGAACTATTTCGCTATCCCGAATCCGGTTAGCGGTGATCAATATCAAGTAATGCCTATCTATCAGGATTACTCCTGCAATTCCGATACCACTACATTCACGCTTACATCTTATCAGGATTCTCTCCACCTCACAGCTGACTTGGCTGCTTTGACACTGAACACAGAACCTGATTTTGTTTGTCAGAATGGTATGGCTAAGTTGACGATTAACGATCCCAATAAAGCTAATGCAAAATTAGGTCATGCTACATATCAATGGTATATGAACGGCACTCCGATTTCTGGCGCGTCGGATTCAATGTATGTGGCAACCCTGCCGAATACCGGTTCTTATGAATTCCACGTGGTGGCTTCTTACGAGAACTACCCCTGTGAGAACCCCGTCGGTGATACCATCGTTATGGTTGACACAGTGCCTGCTATGGTGACAATCACCGGTGCCAACATCCTCTGCCAAAACAGCAATGGTACCTATAATGATACCACGCTCGTTGCAGTGGTGGTTCCCTCCGGCTCTTATGAATATAAATGGAACGATCAAACCACTTTCAGTTCCGACTCTTCGAAACAGATCAGTGCTCCTGGCGTGTACTCAGTAATCGTTCGTAGCACTCATGGTTGCGAAACCTCTTCTATGCCTTTCGAAGTGTTCGGCTTTGGTGCAAATGTTAATATCACCCGCACCGAAGTGGCTTGTGCAGGCGAGCCTGTTACCTTGACTGTCAATGCTGACGGTTGGACAGGTTCTGTTTCATATGCATGGGAGAACATCACCGGTAATTATCCAACAGTTACCGTTTATCCTGAGAAAGACTCTATCTTCAAGGTCACTTCTACAGTCACTTTGGTTAGCGGTGAGACCTGTTCCAGAACAGACTCCATCCAAGTGGCAGTTCTTGCAGCTCCCACGACACCTCAAATCGAAGCTATTGGCGGTATCAATATTTGTCCTGATGGCATCGCAAGAGTTCGCGTGAACAATGCTAAGGCTAATACTCATTACAAATGGTTCTTGAATGGCACAATGGTTTCCGCCGGTGCCGGTCTCGATACACTGAGCATTGCTCTGACCAATCCTGGTCAAAATGTTATCAAAGTTGAAGCCGACAGTGTTGGTTGTGCTTCTGCTCTGAGCAATGGTGTTACTTTCACGGTTGATACAGCCGTAAACAATATTCAAATTACGGGTGCCAATGTTCTTTGTCAAAACGGCAATGGTTCCTATAATGATACTACCCTTACCGCAGTGGTTATCCCTGCTGGTAACTATACTTATAAATGGACTGGTGAATCTGCTTTCTCTACCAATGCCACGAAACAGATCAGTGCTCCTGGCGTTTACACTGTCACAGTGAAGACAACCAATGGTTGTGAGTTTGTTTCTGATCCGTTCGAAGTCTTCGGCTTCGGTTCTGACGTTGCAATTGCTCGTACAGAATTCGCTTGTGCTGGCCAACCTGTTACTTTGACAGCAAGCGCTGCTGGTTGGACAGGAAATGTTACTTACGCATGGGAGAATATCACTGGTAATTATCCTACAGTTACTGTTTACCCTGAGAAAGACTCTATCTTCAAAGTTACTTCTACAGTTACTTTGGCTAACGGTGAGACTTGCTCCAGAACAGACTCCATCAATGTCGTGGTGCTCGCAGCCCCGACCACTCCGGAAATTGCCGCTTTTGGCAACACGAACCTTTGTCCTGATGGCATTGCACAAGTTCGCGTGACCAATGCAAAGGCTAACACCCATTACCAATGGTATTTGAACGGAACTATGGTTTCCGCTGGTGCCGGTCTTGATTCTTTGAGCATTGCTCTGAGCAATCCTGGTCAAAATGTTATCAAAGTTGAAGCCGACAGCCTCACTTGTACTTCTGCTTCGAGCAACAGCGTTGTTTTCACAGTTGATACATCTATCGAAAATATCATTATTACTGGTGCTAATGTTCTTTGTCAGAACGGCGACAGCTCCTACAATGATACTACCCTCGTTGCAGTCGTTATTCCTACTGGTACCTATCAATATAAATGGTCCGGTGAAACTACTTTCGGTTCAGACTCTACCAAACAAATCAATCAACCTGGTGTTTACACCGTCACAGTGAAGACTACAAGTGGTTGTGAGTTTGTTTCTGCTCCGTTTGAAGTACGTGGTTTCGGTGCCGACGTTCAACTTACAGTTTCTGATATCAAATGCGCTGGTGAGCCTGTTGTCTTGAATGCCAACGCTGATGGCTGGACAGGAAATGTCATTTATACATGGGATGGTATTGATGGTAATTATTCAACTGTCACGGTATTCCCGAAGAAAGATACTGTCTATAAAGTTACTTCTTCCATTATCTTGAATAATGGTGAAACATGCTCCAGAGAAGACTCAATCCATGTGTATGTATTAAATGCAGACGCTCCTACAGTTGCTGCTGTACAGGATTCCATCTGTGAAGGTTCTTTGGCACAAATTCGTGTAACGAACCATGTTGCAGGTAACCATTATGTATGGTATCAGAATGGTATTGAAATTCCGGGCCATAGCTTGGATACGATCTCTGTTGTTCTGGATGTTGCTGGTGAGTATTCTTTCACTGCTGCTGTTGTTACAGTCAACGGTTGTTTGTCCCCAACCAGTACAAACCCCGCCAAGGTGAAAGTGAAAGCTGTTCCTGCTTTGGTTAACATCACTGGCGATCATGTTGTTTGTGAGGGTGACAGCACGGTTTTGAAAGTTCACGTAAGCCCTGAAATCACTGATCCTGTTTATTCTTGGAGTACTGGTGCCAAAGTTGACAGCGTTGTTGTCCAAGCTGGTACTTATACAGTTACTGTTACAAATGGTGCTGACCTTACTGGTTGTGCCGCTACAGCTGAATTTACAGTTGAGTCCTTCGGTTCTGAAGTTCAAGTAACTGCCAGCGCTTCTTTCGTGTGCCAAGATAACGATGTTATTTTGAATGCTCAACTGACCGGTTGGGACAACTCCAATATTACCTATCAATGGTATGATGGCGATGGTAATGCACTTCCTTATGGTACTACCAACCAAGTGACTACTGTTCCTACTAAATCCGGTTGGTATGTTGTTGAGTCCACCGCTTCTACCTCTACTGGTCAATGTACTCGTAGAGACTCTGTTTATGTGACAGTTGAATCTATCAAGGTTAACGTTGCTAAGATTGCTGGTGAAGATACCATCTGCTTAGGAACTCAAACTATGTTGGTTGCTCAGGCTGACAATGCTGATCATTATATTTGGTTCGAAAACGGAATTGAAATTCCTGGTGAGAACTTGGATACTATCCGCGTAATGCCTGATGCTCCTGGTGCCTATACCTATAGCGTAGCTGCCGTCAGCTTGCACGGTTGTCAATCCAAAGATACGACTATCAAACCTGACGTTTTTGTTTTGGATAATCCTACTGTCCAAATCACTGGCGACCCGATTCTCTGTAATGACAGCAACGTTCGTTTGATTGCCTATATTAACGATACTACTTATACAACCGCTGGTAATCATGAATATACTTATGAATGGCGTTTGTATAACCATACTTTGAATACAAGCAATACTGTTAACGATACTACTGTTGCTATTGACGGTGTTGATTATAAATTCACCATCAATTCTGATACTTTGAAATCTAACCTGAAAGCTCAGGATCATTCTTACATCTTCACGGTGAGCGTTACCAATGAAAACGGTTGCGTTGCTACAAGCGCTCCTTATGATCTCTATGTTGGCGACACTGTTGCTGTGTCTGTCCATCGATTATGACACTATTTGCGAAGGCGGTTTAGTTACGGCTACTGCTCATCTTGGTGATTACAACATGGATAACCTGGTTTATCAATGGTATGAAATTAACCTCGTTACCCGTGATACTACCATGATTCCTCATGGCACCTCCCGTACTTATCAAACTAACGTTGACACCAGCAAGATTTTGATGGTTAATGTTACTAACAACCAAACCATGTGTACTGTTTGGGGTCAAGATTCAGTCTTTGTACTTCCTCTTAAACTCCAAAAGATTCTCGCTACTAACGAGACTCATCTTGCTAACGAGACTGATACTCTCAATGTTTGTAAGGGCGAAGCTGTTTATCTTACTGCTTATGTTCTCAACACTGAGACTAACGAAACCTATGTTGATACTACCCTCCGTTATGTATGGTATGAGAATGGCTTCTTGATGCCTGGTGTTGATGGTCCTAGATTCCATAAACAATTGGATATCCTGGATGATGATACCCTTTCATATCAATATACTGCTTACATTGACTTCGGCATCGAAGGTTGCGAACCTAAGTTGGTTGCTTCTAATGTCGTGTTTGTCAAACGTAATCCTGTTGTTACCATTTCTGGTCACCACAATGTATGTTACTTCGGTACCTATGAAGAGACCGGTACTTACAATGTCCACTTGATTGCTTGGGTTGACGGTCAATATGATCGTAACTTGACCTACACATGGTATGAACATAACCAAGAACGTTTCAGTGTAAATGGTAGTATTTATCATAACCACTATAGAGAGAACTGGGAAGGTACTTTCGATAACCCGTTCTCCTTCACCGTTAAGGTTTCTGATTCCAATGGTTGTGTTACCTATAGTGAGCCTTTCGAAGTTAATGTTTATAACAAACCTGTTGTCAACATTACTGCTTCTGAAACAACTATCTGTAAGGGTGGTCAAACTGCTCTCGCAGCTCACATCAACAACTACAATGATCCTAACCTGATTTATCAATGGTACATGAATGGCACTGATCCTGACAATGCTATTCCTGGTATGACTGAAACTAATGAAATTTTCACAGTTCAAGATACAACTACTTATCTTGTTAAAGTTACTCATCTGCTTGAAAACGGTACTCTCGAAGGACAGGCTTGTTACAACATCGCAAGCATCGTAATCAATGCTAACGATATTCCTGTTATCGACAGCGTTACCACTGATTTGGCAGAAGGTAATGATACGATTTGCGAAGGCCGTTATGTCACCTTCACTGCTCACATGAGCAAGGGTGTTCCTGGCGGTGAGCTCTACACATGGTATCGTAACGGTGAAGTGATTGCCCAAACTCCGGATTCCGTTTATCGTGAAACTCCTGAGGCTTTGAATGGCGACATCACCGTTTGGGACTATGCTGTTAGCGTGACACAAACCGCTTCCGGTTGTGAGTCTGAAATCGTGGGTGCTGACACCATTACTGTGTTCCCGAACCCTGTTCTCAGACTGGTCACCGATCCTATCGTATGCGACACACTTGACCTGAACATCAAGATGTATGCTAACGTTACTCCTATCCCGACGAGCTCTTATCGCTTCGTTTGGTTCGAAGACAACAGTGCTGACACCTTGGCAGCTGCTACAGACGTAGTTTACAGCGGTGCACACAATGACACTGTCATGATCAAGAGAGATTACAGAGATTATGCTTACAACTTTGCAGTTGAAATGGTCAATGAATATGGTTGTACAACAAGAGACGACGCTCAGGTAATCGTTATGGATAATCCTGTTGTTCACGCAATCTCTACTGAATATGCAATTTGTAATGGTGATGATCATTTCATTACCCTTACTGCAAATCTTGACGACTACAATGCCGACATGCTTGAATTCCACTGGTATGACGTGTTCAATGGCGATACTACTCTGATGGTTGCTGCTACTGAAATGACGTACACGTTCCAACCTGATTCCATCGGTGAACACCACTATTTCATGACCGCTCTGCAGCGTACATCTCTCTGTATTGCCCAGAGTAACAATGTTGTGGTTAACGTTGACAGCATTCCTGTTATTGACAGCGTGACCAACGACTTGGCAGCAGCAAACGACACTATTTGTGAAGGCAGATATGTGACTTTGACCGCTCACGTTCACGGTGGTGTCCGTGGTGGTGAGGTTTACACTTGGTACCGCAACGGTGCTGTGATTCCGACCGCTCATGACTCTATCTACGTTGAGACTCCTGAAGCTATGAATGGCGACATCACGACTTATCACTATGCAGTTAGCGTGAAACAAACTGCAGCCGGTTGCGAGTCTGATACGACTCAAGCAGCTGTTGTGACAGTTCTCCCGAACCCTGTTCTTACTATCGTTACGGATCCTATCGTATGCGACACGCTTGATCTGAACATCAAGATGTATGCTAACGTCAATCCTATCCCGACCAGCCCGTATCACTTCACTTGGTTCGAAGACAACAGTGTTGATACAATGGCAGCTGCTACTGATGTAGTTTACAGCGGTGCACACCAAGACACTATCATGATCAAGAGAGCTTATCGCGACTATCCTTACAGCTTCGCCGTTGAGATGGTGAACGAGTACGGTTGTACGACAAGAGATGACGCTTTGATCTATGTGAACGACAATCCTATTGTACACGCAATTTCTACTGAATACAACATTTGCGAAGGTGGCCAAATCACCCTTACCGCAAATCTCGACGACTATAATGCTGATATGCTTGAGTTCCACTGGTATGACGTCTTCAACGGCGACACCACGGACATGGTTGCAGCTACGAACATGACCTACACGTTCGTTCCTGATTCCATTGGCGAGCACCACTATTTCATGACCGCTCTGCAGCGTACATCTCTCTGTATTGCCCAGAGTAACAATGTTGTGGTCAACGTTGACAGCATTCCTGTTATCGACAGCGTGACCAACGACTTGGCTGCTGCAAATGACACGATTTGCGAAGGCAGATTCGTCACTTTGACTGCTCACGTTCACGGTGGTGTCCGCGGTGGTGAGGTTTATACATGGTACCGTAACGGTGCTGTGATCCCGACCGCTCACGACTCTATCTACGTTGAGACTCCTGAAGCTTTGAACGGCGACGTTACTACTTATCATTATGCAGTGAGCGTGCGCCAGACTGCTGCTGGTTGCGAATCCGATACTACGAATGCAGCTATCGTTACTGTATTCCCGAATCCTGCAATCAGACTGGTTACCGATCCTATCGTATGCGACACGACGGGTATGAACATCGTGATGTATGCTAACGTCACTCCTATCCCGACAAGTCCTTATAAGTTCAAATGGTTCGAAGACAACAGCGCTGACACTTTGGTAGCAGCTGCTGACTTGGTTGAGTACTATGGTGAACACAATGATTCTATCAAGCTGCACAAACCTTACAGAGACTATGCTTACAGCTTCGCAGTTGAAATGGTTAACCAATATGGTTGTACTGTAAGAGATGATGCTAATGTACAAGTTAACGATAATCCTGTGGTTCACGCAAGAGTATCTGATCCTGTTATCTGCGTTGGTGGTGAGATTACCCTTACTGCAAATCTGGATGACTACAATGCTGATATGCTTGAGTTCCACTGGTATGATAGCACACGTACGACTGGTACTAACCTGATTGGTGTTGCTACTGAACTTGATTACACCGTTGTTCCTTCATTAGACACTCATTACTATTATATGACTGCTCTCCAGAGAACTTCTGGTTGTATCGCTGGTAGCGAGCCTCTGATGGTTATCGTGAAAGCCGATCCTATTATCAAAGAAGTTGTTTTGAATGACTACATTGCATGTGAGGGTCGTCAGGTCCGTATCGAAGCTATTCCTGATACCAACACTTATACTCCTCGTGCTACGGATGTTTATACTTGGTACAGAAATGGTATCCGTATCCCGGGCGCTACTAACAGAGTTCTCTACGATTCTCCTGTTACGGTTGATCAGAATACTCAACAGTTTGTGTACACTGCTGTTGTAACACTTGAAGAACCGGGTTGTACTTCTCTGCCTGTGGCTTCTCAACCTCTGACCATCTATCGTAATCCTGTTGTGGTTATCACTGGTGATCAGCATGTTTGCGAAACCGATTACACTATGTTGATTGCTAACGTTGACACTATCGGTATGTCTATCGGCAACTTGAATTACACTTGGTATGTTGATGGTGCTATCAACTATAACAACTCCTACAACTTGGGCAACAGCAGATTCTTCGCTGATTATCTTTCTCCTCGCGACGAAGCTTACCGTGTGCAAGTGAGCGTAGAGAGAGCTGAAGTTGCTAATGCTTGCGCTTCCATGTCTGAGGTTTACGAAGTTTATGTATATGCTAAACCTGAGGTTAACATTACTTCTAATGTTAATGAAATCTGTGCTAACGGCGAAGTTACGCTGCAAGCTAACTTGAGAGATTGGAATGCTGATAATATGATCTTCCAATGGTATGAAATCAGAACAGCTACTGAAATCCTCGCTATTGATTACTTACCTGGTGGCGGTTATGTTTATGACACTGTAACAACTCATTATAACTACTACATCCCTGGTGCTACTGGATTCCGTTACACGACTACTCTGTCTGAAACGACCACTATTGGTGTGAAGGTATTCCAAACCAACTCTGAGTGTTACGATATCGATGAAACTACTATTATTGTTCATCCTATTCCTGCAGCTCCTGTCATTACTGTAAATCATCCTATGATTTGCTCCAACGGAGATGTTGACCTCACTATCACTAACGATTATAGCGAGTATGGTACTCCTGTCTATTCATGGATGATGGATGGTAGTATTATCCCGGGTGCTCATATGTCAACCTATCACCAAGAGCCTGGTTTGACTAATGGCACAACACATACTTACAATGCTATCGTAGTATTTGAAATGCCGGGTTGTATCTCTGTTATCTCTGATGACGCTGACGTTGTTGTGATTCCGGATCCTGAAGTCAGAGTTACTGTTGATGGTCCTACGACTATCTGTGAAGGTGGTGCAGTTACCTTCAACACTGTTGCTCAACCGACAGATCTTGAATACACCTATCAATGGTACAACTATGACAATCAATTGATGGAAGGCGATACACTGCCTACACTGACTGTTTCTCCTGCTGCTAATCAGCAAGCTTACCAGTACACTGTGGTTGTGAATTCTCTGCCTGGTTGTCAAATCGTGGTTGACGCTCCTGTTGTCACGGTCATTGCAGATCCTGTTGCTACGCTGTCTATCGACAAACCTATCATCTGCCAAGGTGGTTTCTCCACTCTGACGGTTGATGTACAAGGTGGTGATGTTGTTACCAATGGTATTGCTCCTTATGTTTACAATTGGTACAGCAATGTCAACACTGAGACTCCGTTCGCTACTACATCTGTGAACTACCTGACACTCGATACTATTAATCGTACTGACTCTATCGTGTACTGGGTTGAAGTTTCTGCTAACGCTTATGGTTGCGCTGCTACTTCTAACAACGTTAACCAAAAGATCGTTGCTGATCCTGTTGTTGCCATCATCGTGGCTCCGACCTATCCTACGACAGTTTGCGACGGTGGTACCACCATGTTGGTTGCTACAGTTGACGGTGGTGTTGGTGAACCTTCATATCAATGGTACAGAAATGGTACCATCTTGGTTGGTGAAACCAATCCTACTTTGAATACTGGTATCCTCTCTGTCAATGACATTCAATCATTCTACGTCATTGTTAAACAAACCGGTTCTGGTTGCGAAACAGTATCTGATACTTTCAGCGTACCTGTGATTCCTTCCTACAATGTTGTTGTAAGCGCTCTGAACAATCCTACAGTTTGCGAAGGCGGTACTACTACTTTGGAAGCTTCGATTACCAACGATATCCTGCCGAACGATTTCGTTACTTATCAATGGTATGAGAAGATTGACGGTGCTGATGTTGCTATCACGGGTGCTAATTCCACTCGTTTCACAACCTCTCCGTTGTTGACCGATGGTAACCATACTTACTTTGTCGCTGTGACAAGTCAGATTACTGGTTCTCATTGCTCCGCAAATTCCAACTCCTTCTACACTGCTATTGTAAACGATCCTACTGTCACCATTTCCACAACATCTGTTAACAATGTTGTTTGCGAAGGCGATGTGGTTCGCGTGAACGCTACTGTTTCTCACGAAGGCAGTGAATATCCTGAAGGAATTGAATATACCTACACTTGGACTTGGACCAATGGTACTAACTCTTATTCCTTCACGAATAATGAGCCTACCTTCGCTCCTGCAGCCGCTGAGCTTCCTGCAAGCACCAACGGTTACCTGTTCAATGTTTCTATCGCTTCTACAGACGCTAACTCCGGTTGTAACGCTAACTCCATTGGCAATGTGTATGTAACAGTTATGGCAAGACCTGTTGTTACCATTACTGCTGACAATGCTGTTGTCTGCGCTGGTGGTCAGGTTGAATTGACTGCTAACCACAATGCTAGCGACTACACTGGATTCAACTACGCTTGGACCGTCAATGGCCAGCCGGTACATGCTACTGCACAAACCATCACGGTTCCTGCTTCCATGGTTACGGAAGGCAACATCAACGCTACTGTGCTTGTGACTTCTTCACAGCTCACGCTTGAATGTACGAGCACCGCTTCCTTGACACAACCTGTCCAAGTTGTTGCTAACCCGACTGTAACTGCTGCAGCTGACTTCACCACAATGTGTGCTGGCGCAGCTCCTACTCTCACCGCTACAGTTCACGGTGACCAAACTAACGCTCCTCTGACCTACGTATGGCAACTCGGTGGCAGCGAAATCAGCTCTGCAAATGGTAATGTTTACCAAACAGCTCCGCTGGCTGCTGGTACCTACAGCTACAAGGTTAAAGTGCTGACTCAGGATCAAGCTCTCAACTGCGCTTCCGATTGGTCTGATGCAGTTGTGCTGAAGGTTGCTGAGACTCCGGTTATCGGTCTTACCTCTGCTGACGGTCTCGCTCTCTGCGAGGGTGGTAACATCACGCTGACTGCTACTGTTCTGAACGCTTCTAATAACATGGGTACGTTCAACAACGGTGACATCTATGGTTCTTACACCTATGTTTGGAAGAAGAACAACAACACTGTGGCTACTAACAACAGCGCACTGCCTCAGAACCAAATTACTGAGACTCTGAATACCGTTGGCAACTATAACTATGTTGCTTACGTTACTCCTGTTGGTCAGTTCGCTCACGGTTGCGGTGTGGCTAATTCCGAACCTCTGCAAGTTGTGGTTAATGCTAAACCTAACTGGGATGCTGCTGTGGTTTATCCTGTTGGCAACATCTGCCTCGGTGAAGAAGTGCAATTGCACGCTCATATCACTGGTGGTGTAACCGATATGAATGGTAATACCAACGGTCATATCCAGTGGGTTGTTGAATTCAACGGCGTTCCTTCCAATGTTGCTAACTTCGGTGGTGACGCTACTCATACTCCTGCAGTACCTGGTCTCTACACCTACTATCCGACCTACATTCCTTATGAGGGTACAATCCTCGGTAGTGGCTGTTCATTCTCCAACAGCGATCAAGTCTCTACTTATGTAACAGTTCACGAACTGCCTACAGCTGCATTCGTCAGCGGTGACGGCTCTGTTGTCTGCGCAAATGTTTCTGACGACAACGCTGCTCTGACCATCCACTTCACTGGTACTGCTCCGTTCCACTTCATCGTGACTGACCTGTCCAATGGTTCTACTCAAATGTACGACGCTTACACCAATGATTATACTCTCTATGTAAGCCCGTCTCATACGACTCAGTACAGAATCACTTACCTGTCTGACAACTATTGCGACAACGGCGAACTTGGTCTGAATGCTATCGCTACGGTATTCGTTAACGATATCAACTTCAGCGAGACACTCTTCATGGCTGAGTGCGACGTGAACGAGGTTACGATTGACTTCAACATGATTTCCGGTACGCCTAACTCCGAGTTCACTGTAACTTATGACAACGGTATGGTTGTGACGGGTACGATTGTCAATAACACAGCTACATTCGCAACACCTGATGTTCCTGGCGATTACCATGCAGTATTCTCTGTTGGTGGTTGTAACTATGACATCATCGTGAGAAGACCTATCTTCACCTCCGAATTTGCTACTGGCGATCAACCGTTCATGATGCAAAGATGGGATGATGTTGCTATCATCAACAACAATCCTGCTACCAACGGTGGTCATACCTTCATCAGCTATCAATGGTACAGAAATGGTGAACTTATCCCGGGTGCTATCTACAAGAACTACCAAGAGGTCGGTGGCCTGAACGGCTTCTACTCCATCGAGGTTGTTTCTAGAGAAGCTGACGGTAGTATCGTTACCTATCGTACTTGCGAGCAATACTACACTGCAAACTCTTCTGTGAAGGTTTATCCTGTTCCTGCAACTGTACAACAAGTTGTCACTGTCGAACTCGATATGACTGCTGAAGAACTTGTGGATGCTACGCTCGATATCTACGATGCTGTCGGCGCTATTGTGAACCACATCACCAACGTTGAGCCTATCACGAAGGTTGCTGGTTTCAAGGCTGCTGGTACGTACTTCGGTCGCATCACCCTGGCTAACGGCGAAACAAAGACTGTTAAATTCGTTATCGTAAAATAATTTGAAACCCTGGGTTAGTGGTTTCGGCCACTAACCCACCGGTTTTACCATTAATAAGTAATAAGAAAAAAAAGAATATATTATGAAAAAGAATTTATTAGTACTCAGTCTTATTTTCGCAATGTGTTGCACTTCTTTCGCGCAGG
>Ga0265301_10004479_pt1 | contig 14107 bp, 12 predicted proteins | sample AusTroGonzalo_MG_2_FD_193488 | JGI IMG/M metagenome (GOLD analysis project Ga0265301, IMG submission 193488) | Bovine rumen microbial communities from tropical cattle in Woodstock, Queensland, Australia - Gonzalo_04 | ecosystem: Host-associated > Mammals > Digestive system > Stomach > Rumen ...
ATGGCCTACGCTGTTCTGTCCGCCTATCGGACATGTGCAGAAGGCTGGCGACTATCGTGAATCGTGGCAACCCTATAAGATTTCTGACGAGGCTCTGAAACAGGCTCAATTTATGGCCGACAAGGTGACGAAAGCCTTGACTGGTGCTGGTATCTGGGGCGTCGAGTTCTTCTTGACGAAGCAGGGTGAAGTCATCTTCTCAGAACTCTCTCCGCGTCCGCATGATACAGGTATGGTGACGCTGGGTCATACCACCAATCTGAGTGAGTTCGAACTGCATTTCCGTGCCGTCATGGGTCTGCCCATTGCTGGCATCCATCTGGAGCATGCTGGCGCTTCGGCTGTCATCCTCTCTCCCAAGGAGGCTTCGACACCCGTTGACCGTTCACTGCTCGACTACAACTTCGTCGATGCTCTGAAGGAAGACCGCACGCGCATCCGCATCTTTGGCAAACCCGAAGCTCATAAGGGCCGTCGCATGGGCGTTGTGCTCTGCTATGGTGAGGTGGGCGACGATGTCAATGCTTTGCGTGACAAGGCCAAGCGTCTGGCAAAGACCGTGCTGGGTACTGACCCGTATGATAAGTTAAGGTAAAAGTGAATAGTGATAAATTTGCTACCGCTGATGGAAATAAAACTGATTGACCTGCCTAAGATTACTGACCCTCGTGGCAACTTGACGTTTGCTGAGGCTCAGTCGATGGTGCCTTTCGACATCAAGCGTGCCTATTGGGTTTATGATGTGCCTGGAGGCGAGAGTCGTGGAGGTCATGCCCACAAGCGCCTGAAGCAGTTCGTCATAGCCCTCAGTGGTTCGTTCCATGTGACGCTCGACAATGGGCACGAAAAGCAGACCATCCTCCTGAACCATCCTTGGCAGGGACTGCTCATCGACACTAATACGTGGCGTACGCTTGACGACTTCTCGTCAGGTGCCGTCTGCTTGGTACTGGCTTCCGAGCATTACGATGAGGACGACTATATCTATGATTACGACGAGTTTCTGAAATACGTAGGATGTACGAAGTAAGACGCTACACGACAGAATATACAGACGAGTGGAACCGGTTTGTCTCAGCATCGAAGAACGGCACGTTTCTCTTCGACCGTCGGTTTATGGACTATCATGCCGACCGTTTCCACGACCATTCGCTGTTGGTCTATCGTGATCGCCGTCTTTATGCTTTGTTGCCTGCTAACGAAAAGTGTGATACGCTCATTACTCATGGTGGGTTGACGTACGGAGGACTGGTCATGAGTCGCCAGTGCTCGGCCAAGGGTGTGATAGATGCTTTTACGGCCATCAACGACTATCTGCGCTTGCAGGGTTTCCGCCACGTGGTATATAAAGCTGTGCCCTGGATTTACCATCAGTTGCCTGCCGAGGAGGACCTTTATGCGCTGACTTCCGTCTGCAACGCCCACTTGACCATCCGCGACATTTCCTCAGCCATCGTGGCTACGCAACGCATGAAATTCGCTGAATCCCGTCGTTCTGGACTGCGCAAAGCCCTGCATGCTGGCGTGACTGTCGCTGAGTCGGACGATGTTGAAGCGTTCTGGCACATCCTGAACGATAACCTCACGTCGAAGTATGCCGTGCGTCCTGTTCATACTGCTGACGAATTGCGCCTGTTGCGTTCCCGTTTTCCAGAACGTATCAAACTCTGGGTGGCCTACAATGGTCAGACACCCCTGGGCGGAACCCTGCTGTTCCTGACGCCACAAGTGTTGCATACCCAGTATATTTCGGCTACCCCCGAGGGGAAGGCCATTGGTGCCATTGACCTGCTCTTCGACCACCTTATTAATAATATCTATAAGGACTACCCCTACATCGATTTCGGCAAGTCGACTGTCAGCGACAGTGCCGACCTCAACGAACAGCTGATTTTCCAGAAGGAGGGCTTTGGGGCTCGTGCCGTCTGTTACGATACCTACGAATACGACCTATGATCAAGTACTTAGACCTTCTAAAAGTAAACGCCCTCTACGATGCGGAAATACGCCAGGCTGTCGCTGACGTACTGGACAGCGGTTGGTATCTGAAGGGCGAGGCCACGCACCGTTTCGAACAGCATTATGCCGAGTACATCGGTACGCGCCACTGCATAGGTTGTGCCAACGGATTGGATGCGCTGACGCTGATTCTGCGAGCCTATATCGAGATGGGTGTGATGCACGAGGGTGACGAGGTCATCGTGCCTGCCAACACCTATATTGCCTCGATACTGGCCATTACGGAGAATCGTCTCGTGCCCATACTCGTTGAACCGTCACCCGACACGCTCCAGATAGACGACACCCTCATCGAACAGGCCATTACTGAGCGTACGCGGGCCATCATGATAGTCCACCTCTATGGCCGCTGTGCCTATACGGATAGGATAGGGGAGATATGCAGGAAGCATGGACTGAAACTGATTGAGGACAACGCACAAGCCCACGGCTGCGTGTTCAAGGAAAAGGTAAAACTTTTCACTATTCACTTTAACCTTAAACGAACTGGCTCCCTTGGCCACGCTGCAGGACACTCGTTCTATCCTGGCAAGAATCTTGGTGCACTGGGTGATGCTGGTGCCGTGACCACTGACGATGACGAACTGGCTGATGTCATTCGTGCCTTGGGCAATTACGGAAGTCATCAGAAATACGTGCACGATTATCTGGGTCGCAACTCGCGTATCGACGAACTGCAAGCCGCCATCCTCGACGTCAAGCTGCGTCATCTTGATGCCGACAACCAGCGTCGCAAGGAGATAGCCGCCCGCTATGAACGAGACATCGTCAACGAAATAGTAACATGCCGTATCGCTACCAGAGAAACGGCCTCTCGCTCCCAGAGAAACGGCCTTTCTCTCAATCGCGACTGCGTCTACCACATCTTCCCCGTTTTCAGTCCTCGTCGCGATGAACTCCAGCAATACCTCGCAGATAATGGTGTCGAGACGCAAATCCATTATCCCATTCCGCCCCATCAGCAGAAGTGTTATCCAAAATGGAACACCTTTTCGCTGCCCATCACCGAACAGATTCACGCTCAGGAGCTTTCCATCCCCTGCCATCAAGCCTTGACTGATGATGAAGTATCCACCATCATCCGCCTCTTGAACCAATTCCACTCTGAATAAATACGAATTATTACACCAAAATATTTCTTTGTTTCGAAAATATTACTTAACTTTGCGGCGATGTTCGAAAAGGAAATAGAAGAATACGAGCACATCCGACAAGAGTATCAGCAGAAGATAGCCGACAGGATGGGCAAGAAGCAGTGGATGGAATACAACGAGATTCTGTTCTCTGCGCACTCTTGTGCCATCGAGGGCAACTCGTTTACGGTCGACGATACGCGCATCCTTCGAGAACAGGGCATGGCCATGATTCCCGTTGGGCGCTCGTTGCTCGAATGCACAGAGATGGCCGACCACTTCCGAGCCTTCGACTATATGGCCAGCCACTTAGACCATCCCTTCGACGAGTCTCTGCTGAAAGAGGTAAACCGATTGGTGACCGAGCATACGCTCAGCTATCGTGCGCCTGGAGCCATCGCAGGTGAATACACCACAGAGGATATGGCTGCTGGCGATACCGTCTTTGGTGACCACGAGACGCTGATAGCCCGTGTGCCTAACCTGATGACTTCGACGCAAAAGGCCATTGATAGCGGCCAGCATCCGATGGTTGTCGCTGCCAAATGGCACGGCTACTACGAATACCTGCATCCCTTCCGCGATGGCAATGGCCGTACGGGTCGCCTGCTCTCGAACTTCATCCTTCTCCGTGCCAATCATCCCCTGCTCATCATTCGCCTTGAAGACCGTGCCGCCTACATCGCAGCCCTCAAGCAAATCAGAACAGAAGGCACTGACGAACACCTCATCGCCCTCTTCTTCCGCACAGCTATCCATCGCATGCAGGACGAACTCTCCCAAAAGCACAAGAACTCCCTGCCCCTCATCTTCTTCTGAATTGTGTAAAATCTGACAAATGACAGTGTCAGATTTTATTCGTCCAATAGCAGCACCGTTGCGCTTCGTGCAGCTTGGGCACCCATGACGAGGACTTGGGCAATGTCGGCAGTCTTTGACGGACCGCTGATGAACGTGCCGTAGCCGTAGTCGTTGAATTCAATGCGCTGGTAGGCCTCGTGCATGTTGTTGACAATCTGCTTCTTGTCGAGCAGGATGACGAGGTTTTCGGAGATGAAGCAGACGGCTTTCTCCTTCATCTGCTGGGGAATCCAGACGCAGGCGTTTTCAGCCACACCGAAACTGCCGCGAATGATGCCTACATCCGTTCCGTTCAGGTCGCGTGCACGACCGACCTCATCAGGATTACGTGTGGCAATGGTAATCTCAGGCAGGTTCGAGGCAATCTCCTTGGCGTCAGGGTACAGTTCCTTGATGAGTTCGTTGATGTCGCGCCCCTTCTCGACCTCGATGGCGTTGCCACCCACACTCTTCGTCATGTTCATAAACTGCAACAGCGGGTCAGGGTAGGTGGTGGCCTTGATGTCGCTGAGGTCGGGCATGTCGAACTTCTCGCGCACGTTTGCCCTGTATTTCTTCAGTATATCTTCTTTGCTTGCCATAATTATTCACTATTCACTTTTCACTTCTTTAATCATTTCGTGGAACGGCTTCTTGGGGAACTCCATCATCTTGTGACCTTCCGCCCACGGATTCAGACCGCAGTTCATGATTGGCGAGGGTATGAAGTTAGCCCAATGAGCGAGACCCGTACCAAAGTTGTAGAGACCTGACGAGCCGTAGACCATCGACATACCGCGGCACATCAGCTTCTTTTGCGGGTTAGCAGTGCCGAAGTCGTCTAACTGCTGGCGCCACTGGTAAATCTGGTCGCCGAGGTTCACCTTCACAGGACATACCGTCTGGCACGAGAGACACAGCGTGCACGCAGACACATTACCCGAATGGGCCTGTGTGTCGCGCAGCATACCGAGGTTGATGCCGATGGGGCCAGGGATGAAGTAGCTGTACGAGTAGCCACCCGAGCGACGATAAACAGGGCACGTGTTCATGCACGAACCACAGCGGATGCACTTCAAGGCTTCCCAGTGTTCTGGATTGGCTATCCACTCGCTTCGACCGTTGTCAACCAGCACGATATGCATGTGGTGGGCCGTCGGACGAGCTTTGCGGAAGTGACTCGTGTACGTCGTTGTGGGCTGACCCGTTCCTGCTCGGCAGAGCATGCGCTGGAAGACGGCCAGACACTCGTAGTTAGGGATAATCTTTTCCAGTCCGATGGCAGCTATGTGCAGTTTGGGACACGATGTCGACATGTCGGCATTACCTTCGTTGGTACATACCACGATGTCACCCGTCGAGGCTATGCCGAAGTTGGCCCCCGTCATACCTGCGTCGGCAGTCAGGAACTCGTTGCGCAATGACAAACGGGCGCGATAGGTCAGGAACGTCGGATCGTGGTTGCCCTTTTCGTTTGAGATGCCCTTCTCCTCGAACAGTTCGCCCACGTCGTCGTGGTTCAGGTGGATGGCGGGCATCACGATGTGTGAGGGCTTTTGACCTTTCAACTGGATGATGCGCTCGCCGAGGTCGGTCTCGACCACCTCAATGCCACGCTCCTCTAGGTATGGGTTCATCTCGCACTCCTCGGTGAGCATCGATTTCGACTTCACCATCTTCTTCACGTTATGGTTCTTCAGAATGCCGTAGACGATTTCGTTGAACTCCTTGGCATCCTTCGCCCAGTGTACCTCCACGCCGTTCTTCTCAGCATTGGTGGCAAACTGGTCCAGATATTCATCCAGATGAGTGATGGTGTGGCGTTTGATGGCCGAAGCCTTCTCGCGCAGTTGTTCCCATTCATCCAATCCGTAGGCCATGTTGTCGCGCTTCGTACGGACAGCCCAGAATGTGGCGTCGTGCCAGTGGGCGTATTGCTGGTTCTTCAAGAACTGCTTGGCGGCTTTTGAATGTGTTGTAGACATAATTTTTTTCGTTATTACGTTATAACGTTATACCGTTATGCCGAAATTACAGGCCAGCGGCCAGAATCTCGACTACATGTTTAAACTGAATATTCAGACCCTGCTTCTTGGCTACACCAGCCATGTGCATCAGGCACGAGCAGTCAGGGCCAGTGATATATTCGGCGCCCGTCTGGATATGGCGCTCCACCTTGTCCTTACCCATTTGTGCCGAGACGGCTGTCTCCTCGACAGAGAACATACCACCGAAGCCGCAGCACTCATCAGGACGCTCAGGCTCTACAACGTCGATGCCGTCCACCAGTTGCAGCAAGTCCTTGATTTTGTTGAACTTGTTGACGTGCTCCTCGCTGGGACTTGAAAGTCCGAGTTCACGTACACCGTGACATGAGTTATGTAGCGATACCTTGTGTGGGAACGTGCCCAAGCGACGGTCCACCTTCACCACATCGTGCAGGAACTCGACCACATCCATGCAACGTTTTGCCGTCTCGCACTCGTGATTGAGCAGTCGCGAATAATTCATCTTGATGAACGCCGTACACGACACGCTGGGCGCCACTACGTAGTCGAAGTCCTTGAACTTCTCCTCAAACTTCTCGGCCAGAGGAATGGCCTGTTTCTCGAACCCTGCGTTGGCCATCGGCTGGCCGCAGCAGGTCTGTTTCTCTGGATACGTCACGTCCAGTCCCAAGTGCTTCAGCAACTTCCACGTCGCCATGCCCACCTCAGGATAGACGGCATCCACGTAACAGGGGATAAATAGTCCTACCTTCATAATTTAAAGTAATAGGTAATAGTGAAAAGTGAAAAATTTGCTTCCGCTCTTCTTCTATTCCTTATAATTAATATATTATTAATGATTCATTTTTTTCTCTCTTAGGGACTGCGGTAGCAAATTATTCACTATTCACTTTCCCCTTTTCCCTTAAATGACGTGCAGTCCAAGGAACACCATGAGTCCGTTCATCAATATCCAGAAGATAGCGAACGGCATAGTCTTACGCATGATGTCACCATCCTGACCCTCCATGTCGCAGGCGGCAGTAGCAATCGCTATCGATTGTGGCGAGAGCAGTTTACCACCCTCAGAACCAGCACAGTTGGCAGCAGCGAGCCAGTTGGTTTCACTACCCGTGACGCCAAAGAACGTACCTTGATTGACCAGCCCGAGGTCGCTGGCAGCAGTAGCCTGCAGCTTACCGAAGAGGATGTTGGCATTCGTAGCCGAGCCCGTTACAAAGGTACCAATAGAACCAATTAGCGGAGCGAAGAACGGGAAGGCTGCGCCAGTCAGCAGCACGAGACCCTTGGCGATGTCGTTGGTCATACCCGTATTGTTCATCAGCATGGCCATAGCCACCAGGCAACAGATGGTCACAACGGTCTTCTGCAGGTTCAGCGTGGTCTTGGCCAACAGCTTCATCAGTTTACCAAAACTCATGCCCTGAATCAGTCCACCAATCATGGCGCCGAGGAAGATCATCAGACCTGCATTCGACAGCCAACCAAACTTAAAGGTGTTGCCGATAACGGGTAGGTCGAACTTCGTCACCAGTGTGCCGTTTAGCAGTTCGTTGATAGGTGGCACAATCTTACTTGAAATCAGGATGAAGAAAATAATCAGGCCGTACACGCTCCATGCCTTGAGGGTCTTCGTGAGCCCAAACTTCTGGTGCTCTACCTGCACGGTATCAGCAGCACTCTCTTTCTTGATGAAAAGCTTGTTGTAGATCAGCATGGCAATGATGGCTGCCACAGAACCAAGGATAGCAGGTGTCTCTGGGCCGATAAAGTGTGCGCAGCAGAACTGCACGACAATGGAGAACGTACCCACGAAGAGCGCGATGGTGATGTTCTTCAGAATCTTCGTCTTGTCCGTCATCATCAGGATGAGGAACGGTGTGATAAAGAACATCAGCGAGAGCTGTAATATAATAAAGGTAGCAACCTCGCAGAGTTCCTCAGGTGTAGCCACACCACTGACGGCTACTTGGTTGGCGAGCGTTGTAGCGGGCAGACCTACAGCACCGAAACCTACAGCCACCGTATTAGCCACCAGACAGATGACAGCAGAGAACATCGGCTTGAACCCCAGTCCGATGAGGATGGCAGCAGGAATAGCCACAGCCGTGCCGAAGCCTGCCATGCCTTCGAGCACGCCACCGAGACCCCATGTCAGCAACAGTACCAGCAGCCCCTTGTCGGAGGTCATCTGGATGAATTGCGTCTTGATGGTCTCAATCTCCTTGGTCTCACAAAGAATATTGTAGCTGAAGATGGCGCAGATGATAATCAGGATAATGGGGAAGCAGGCCTTGAGGAAACCCTCGACGACCGACCACAGCGTGATGCCGTAGATGGAAACGTCGGCAAACTTCTCAGGGATGATGCCCATGGCCGGAACGGCAAACAGGGCCAAAAGGATTGTAACAATGAGCGTGATAATGGCGCTCTTGTAACCAGACACTTTGAAACCCATCATCAGAACGATGAGTAACAGGATAGGGATAACCGAGATTAATGCTGTCATAGGTTTTTGTATTATTATGATAAGTTTGGGCAAATATACGAATTTTTTTTCAAATAATGAACTTTTTTCCTTTTTTTTTCAATTTTTCTTTGTATCTTTACAGCCGAAAAGTAATACACGATAAAACCAATAATGACCTATGATTCAACAATTCCTTTCAGAACTCAGACAGTTCTTGCCGTCAGACCGTGTTTATACCGATGAGCTTCGTACCCTTGGATGGGGAACGGATGCCAGTTTCTATCGCCAGATTCCGCAGGTCGTCATTCGCAGCGATGGCGAGGAGGAAATCTCCAAAATCGTCCAGCTATGCAAAAAACACAAATTGCCGTTTACGTTCCGTGCCGCTGGTACTTCGCTTAGTGGTCAGAGCTGTACCGACAGTGTACTAATAGTGGCTGGTAAGCACTGGGAGAAGTATGTACTATCAGAAGACAAAGAGACGATTCGTTTACAACCTGGTATTGTGGGAGGGCGCGTGAACGAAATCCTGAAACCCTACGGTCGTGTGTTCCCGCCTGACCCTGCCTCTATCGGGTCGGCGATGGTGGGTGGTATCGTCATCAACAATGCGTCGGGCATGAACTGTGGCGTGCATGCCAACAGTGACCGCATGATGGTTTCCGCAAAGATTATCCTGACGGATGGTACTGTACTCGATACTGGCGATGCCAAGAGTCGCGAGGAGTTCCGTAAAACTCATCCTGCCTTCATTGCTCAGATTGAGGCGCTACGCGACAAAGTTCGTGCCGATGAAGCATTGGCTACGCGCATACGTAATAAATATAGTATAAAGAATGTAACAGGTCTGAACCTTCGTCCGCTTGTTGCCTATGACGACCCGTTTGACATCATCGCCCATTCTATAGTAGGCTCAGAAGGTACATTGGCATTCCTCTCGGAAGTCACGATGAAGACGCTGAAAGATTATCCCTTCAAGGCCTCTGCGATGCTCTATTTCCTGACGATGAAGGAAAGCTGTGAGGCTGTGGTGGCCATGAAGAAGATGAAGGCTGGTGAAGAAGATTTGGAATACAGTGCCGAAAACCTTGTGGTGAAGAGTGCTGAAATGCTCGACTACAAGTCGCTGAGTTCGGTGGATGATCCTGTCTATCTTCAGTATAAAAAGGATGTCGATGCAGGTAAGATTGAGGGCGTGGAGCCTGGCGATTACCACAACCTGACAGCTATCCTCACGGAGACAAAAGGTATCACTCATGAGCAATTACTCGATAAGATTGAGAAAATCAAGAATTGTTTGGGGCAGTTCCAGCTCTATATCCCTGCCGATTTCACTGAGGATCCAAAGGTGTATGGTAAATACTGGGCTATCCGCTCGGGCATCTTCCCCAGCGTGGGAGGTACGCGTCCAGTGGGCACATCGTGTCTTATTGAGGATGTGGCGTTCCCCATCGAGTCGCTACCCGAAGCAACCGTTAAGCTACAGAAGTTGATAGCCGATCATGGCTACGATGATGCTTGCATCTATGGTCACGCTTTCGAGGGCAACTACCACTTCATTCTGAACCAGAGCTTTGCCGACGAACATGAGGTGGCCCGTTATGCTGAGATGATGCGCGATGTGGCAAAATTAGTTGTCGAAGGTTACGACGGTTCATTGAAGGCTGAGCATGGTACAGGACGTAATATGGCCCCATTCGTGAAGTATGAGTGGGGTGATAAGGCATACGAGGTTATGAAGGAATTGAAGGCTATCTTCGATCCTGATGGGCTACTCAACCAAGGTGTCATTTTCAATGACGATCCCGATTGTTTCATCAAATGTCTGAAACCGTTACCTGTGCTTGATTACAACTTCGACAGTGTACCTGATGGTGGACATTATCTGATGGATCCTGCGCTCTCAACGGCCAAGGAGACCATCGAGCAGGTGAAGCGTGCCAACAAGTGCATCGAGTGTGGTTTCTGTGAGGTCAACTGTATGTCGTGTGGTCTCACCTTGTCAAGCCGTATGCGTATTGCCGTGCAGCGCGAAATCCGTCATCTAACTGCTACTGGCGAGAATCCTGAACGACTGGCTACGCTCAAAAAGCAGTATAAGTACTATGGTGACCAGACTTGTGCGACGGATGGACTCTGTTCAACATCATGCCCGATGAAAATCAATACGGGTGAACTGACACATCTTATCCGACAAATGGACATGAATGAGAGTCCTACGGGCTATAAGATTGGTGAGTTTGCCGCTAACCACATGGCAGGCATCAAGTCTGGTCTGCGCTTTGTCCTCGATGTGGCTCACCTTGGTCATGTAACCCTTGGGCCGACCATGATGACAGGCATCGCTCGTGGCATGAATAAAATGGGACTGCCCCTATGGACAACGGCGATGCCAAAAAAGAAACGACAGCCCAAACCGTCAGATCTCACACAGTTCATTATCGAAAAATCGATACCTCATAAAGAAGATGATGATAATCCGCTCAAGGTGGTTTATTTCCCAAGTTGTATAAATCAAACAATGGGACAATCCAGGCATGGTGGAAAGATTCACGATCTCGTTGACGAAGTCATCCAATTAATGGCTAAGGCTGGCTACGAAGTAATCTTCCCCGAAGGAATGGAGCGTATGTGCTGCGGACAGATTTGGGAATCGAAAGGCATGCTTGACATCGCCGACCGCAAGAGCGCCGAACTCGAAGCTGCCCTGTGGAAAGCATCCGAGGAGGGCAAGTATCCCGTGCTTTGTGCCCAAAGTCCTTGCCTGCATCGTATGAAGAAGGTAATGCACAAGATGCACCTCTATGAGCCTGCCGAATTTATTATGAAGTATCTGGTACCACGTCTCGATTTCCACCCGATTGACCGGCCCATTGCTTTACACATTACATGTTCTACCCGACAAATGGGTGTGGCCGACGACCTTATTAACCTCGCTAAGCTATGCTCTACAAAAGTTTATCTGCCCGAAGGGGTAGGATGTTGTGGCTTTGCCGGTGATCGTGGCTTTACCTTCCCTGAACTGAACAAGTACGGATTAAGAAAACTTCGCCCACAAATCGAGGCCAACCACATTGAGGTGGGCTATTCGAACAGTCGAACCTGTGAGATTGGTCTCGAAACGAATACGGGTATCCCATATATGAGCATCGTCTACCTTGTCAACGAGTGTACGACCAAGAAGACTTAAAACGTACAGGGTAGTGAGTTAAGCTGATAATAGAGGGTACGGGCCAAGCGTTCGTGCCCTTTGTCGTTGGGGTGCAGACGATCACTCTCGGCACTCTTGAAATATTGTGCGTGCTCGTCCATCATGGGGTATAGTCCACTCACGGCATTCAGGTCGATGACGGGAACAGCCCAGATGTTGGCAGCTTCCTTGACGGCTTGGATATACTCCTCCAAATAGATGCCACACTGGTTTGTGTAGTCCTCCGTACATTGCCAATTTTTTTCGTTGGCATAGAAACCGGCACGGTGGATGGGTGTTAGCAGCACGATTTGCTTTGTCGGATACATACGTTTTACCTTGTCCAACGCGATGTTGATGCGTCCACGATATGTGTTTTTATCCATACTCATATAGCGACGCTTACGGTCTACCAACTTTTTGGGCTGACCATGGCCGTACATTACCTGCTCGTCTTTCTCCTCATACCACTCGCCAATCTTTACGCCGTTGTTGTAGTCGTTGGTACCTATAAATATGAGTATGGCATCCACGTTGTTACCATGCTCAGCCTGTAGCTTGTCTGCCTGTCGCGGAATGTCGTCCCATTGCCTGCCGCTGACGGCATAGACGTAGGGTTCAATGCCAAGCCATTCTTGTAGGAAGTGCCAGTATTTCTTTTTAGAGCCGCTATTACGTGGGTCAGTAATCGAGTCGCCAAAATAAGCTACCCGTTTCTGCATCCACGGATGAATGTATGTAGATTGAGCGTTGGCAGCCCCGCAAAGCAGAACTGCCAACGTTAAAAGAATAAATCGCCTTCTCATAATTAGTATTCCATCACCGCAGGCAATTCCTTTGCCTGGTCAATCATCTTCTGAACCTCAGCGACAGCGGGCACGCGGTTGGTCAGATTCTTCACGGCGTTTACTTCTTCCAATTTCTTCTGTAAGTTCTCGGCTACGCGGTGCTTCAACTCTTTCACGGTGTCAACACCACTGGCTTCCAACAGTTCTGCAAACTGTGGACCAACACCATTGATGCGATACAGGTCACAGTGGTTTGCCCACTTTAGAATCAGTTTGCCACTAATGCCCGTAGCATCTTCCAGTGCCTTGCGGCCTGCGGGCTTTGCACATTTCTCTAACAGTTCTGCATCGGTCTTGATACCTGCTGCAATCAGTTTCTCGGCGTAAACCTCGCCTACGCCCTCGATGTCAATTACTTTGTAAGTCATAAATCTTAGATGTTTAGGTTTATTCCGTAATATGCACTTTGCATTTACAGCGCAAATATACGGTTTTTTATTCGTGTTAACAAGTTTTTTATTCTTTTTTAATAGAAACATTTGCTTAGGGCCAAAATATTCCGTATCTTTGCCGCGTCATTTTAATAAAATATGGATATGAATTACAACGAATTGAATTTCCAAGGTCTTCAGGCTGAACGTCAGTGGGATGTTGCCGAAGCCTTCCCTGTATTAATGAGAAAAGTCTACGTATGGATGACGCTGGCACTGGCCATTACTGGCTTTACTGCTTATGGCGTTGCCACGAGTCCTGGCATTCTGCAGGCTATCTATACCAATCAGATTCTGTTCTGGGGACTCATTATCGCTGAGTTTGCATTGGTATTCGGTGTTAACGCGGCCATCAATCGCCTGTCGCTGACTACTGCCACGCTGATGTTCATCCTTTACTCGGTCATCAACGGTGCGCTGTTATCCTACATTTTCTTGGTCTATACAGCATCGTCCGTTGCTACGGTGTTCTTTATTACGGCAGGTACTTTCGGCGCTATGGCCCTTATCGGCTATACCACTAAGGCGGATTTGTCGTCAATGGGCAAGATTCTCTTCATGGCGCTCATTGGTCTAATCATTGCCACTGTTGTTAACGTATTCGTTAAGAGTGATGGCCTTACAATGATTCTCAGTTACGTCGGTGTCCTCATTTTCGTCGGACTCACAGCTTATGACACGCAGAAGATTAAGCAAATGCTGATGCAGGCTCCTGATGCTGGTGAGAGCGCTCAGAAAATGGCCCTTCTTGGAGCCTTGGCACTCTACCTCGATTTTATCAATCTCTTTATCTATTTGCTACGCATTTTCGGTAGAAGAGAATAATAAATATAATATATAATAAGGTGTAAGGTTTTCGTATTGTAAAGTAATGCGAAAACTTTTCATTTTTATGGAAAAAAGTTCTTGAAATATTTGCAGGGTTCGAAATTTATGCGTACCTTTGCATCCGCTTTCGCGCTAAAAAATGGTGCAAAGCTAAAGAAAAGCGTTCTTTGAATAGATTTACATAAAACAGAGAAGTAGTAGTACAAGAAGCGAGTGCTAAGGTAAGAGTGAATAGTGAAAAGTGAAAAATTTGCTACCGCCAAACCTCATGCACTTGGGTAATTGAACGAACCGTCAATTAATTCTTTTAAACTACCGGATGAGCGTTCTGAGACAGAG
>Ga0265301_10004484_pt1 | contig 14097 bp, 26 predicted proteins | sample AusTroGonzalo_MG_2_FD_193488 | JGI IMG/M metagenome (GOLD analysis project Ga0265301, IMG submission 193488) | Bovine rumen microbial communities from tropical cattle in Woodstock, Queensland, Australia - Gonzalo_04 | ecosystem: Host-associated > Mammals > Digestive system > Stomach > Rumen ...
GACAAATGCCGTGTCAAATTCGTGACAAATTTTTATTTGCGGTGAGCGCAAAAGCGTTGCAAATACGCGATTTTTAGTTTTCTCCAAAAACCCCGTAAATTAGGGCAAAAGAAGACCCCGGAAGGCTTAATTTCTAGGCTTTCCGGGGTTGTTTTTTGTTGTAGCGAGAGGGGGACTTGAACACCATAACCTATAGCTTATAAATGGCGGAATTGCGCTATTCTTAAAATTTCGTGGCAGATTTGTGACATCAAAAGCGTGACAAACCGTGACAAATGCTGGATTTTGTCACAACTCGGATAGATTGGCAGCCATTTTCCGCTTTGCTTCGTCCAGCTCCATTGCGTGCGTGTAGACCTTTTTCATCACCATATCCGTGGACCATCCACCAGCGGCTTGAATTTGCTTATCGGAGAATCCCAGCTCGTGCATATACGATGCAAAGAAGTGGCGGAGCTTGTGGAGCGAAAAATGTGGAATCCCTGCTGCGTCTTCGTATGCCGTCACAGCCATTGTCAGCCTGGATGAGCTCCCGTCGTAGATGGTGCCCTGCTGCCGGATCAGATCCGCAAGCTGGGGATCCAAAACGATGGTGCGTGTGCTCTGGGTGGTTTTGGTCGATTTGAGGACAGTTCCATTCTCACCTTCCACTAGTGCCTTGTTGATCGTGAGCACATTGTCAGCGGATAAATCATCCAGAGTGAGGGCCATTATTTCCGACCTGCGCAGGCCATACATACCGAGACGGACAGGAACCTCGTATTTTGACCCGTGAACGGCTTTTAATAGTCTGCCTACATCTTCCTTGCTTGGAATATAAACGGGGGCTTGCTGGGCCTGTGGGAGCGTTACAGAGGTGTTTTCGTGTCCGTACAGACGCAAGACCGTCGAAACGAAGCAATGCAGATTCTTTGTTGTCTTCGGCGAGTGATCCACGGAATGATCATTGACCACCTTCTGAATGTGTCTCGGTTCAATGTCTATGATCTGCATCGATGTAAACCACGCTGGAAGGGCTCTAAAAGCCGTTCTGTAACCCTTTAGCGTGCTGGGTGATAGAACGGCACCCTTTGTCTCTTTGAAGCCTTCATAAGCCTGTGAGAAGGTTATAGACCTATTTGACAATAACACGGGATTTTTCGATTGCATCTCATCCAGCAGGGCCCGTGCTTCTGATTGCGTTGGCTTGTGATCCACCGTAACGGAATATGTCTTTCCCTTCCTGGTCTCCCTGATCCTGTATGATCCCGATTTTAGTTTGCTAATATTCATTTAATCACCCACTTTCTCACATTCTGTGATAAAATAGGAGACGGAACGAACCTCTGTGAAAAATTGTTCCGGAAACTCCCTGCCCTCTGCATTCCCTTCCCCGGCGTGCAGGGGGCACTCCATTTTAGTTATTTATTTGAGTTTTCACTTTCTGATTTTACTTTCTGATTTTGCATTTCGCTAAATTTCCGTGCATAGGCCATCAGACGAGCTGGAAGCCGTGAATCCGTCAATCCGACGCAATAATCAAGACTTACATCGAAATAATCCGCAACTTTGACCACATAGGAGATCGCCGGATCTGTTGCACCGCTCTCCCATCTGGATATAGTTCCCTTGTTCAGCTTTAGGCCGTACTGATAATTCATGTCTGCCGCCAGCATTTCCATCGTCAATCCTTTATCTTCTCGCAGTTCTTTCAGGCGCTTTCCGAAAACATCTTCCATAATATGCACCTCCTTCCGTATCAATTATACAACAAAAAATTTCAAAAAGTATAAAAAATGTGTTGCATTACATTTCCGGTTGTGTTATTCTCTGTTCAACGGTTGCAGATGTGCAACAGAAAGGAGGAGTGAATGGAGATTTTGAAGTTCAAGGGCTGGATGGTAGAGCATCAGATCAAGCAGGCAGACCTTGCAGAGCTCCTGGGTGTCACCGTTGAGAGCGTAAACGCCAAAGTAAACGGACGGCAGGAGTTCACACTTTCCCAGGTGAAGAAGATCTGCGAAGCCTACAGCATCAGCGCAGATGATTTTTTTGTCTAAAGGTTGCAGATATGCAACGGGAAAGGAGTTCTAAATGGCAAGAACCACACTAAACCCCATCGGGGAAAGGATGCGGGCGTTCAATGTGTGGGTGGCTGGGTCGCTGAAGATCCAGAAGAAAACGCAGAAGCAGCTTGCGGACTATATCGGCATAGATGTGTCGAATGTATCACGCAGACTGCACGGAGCCGCTGAATGGACGCTCAAAGAGTTCTATGAGGTGGAGGAGTTTCTAGGAGAGGAGTTCCAAAGATGAAAAAAGTTTTCTATGTTCTGCAAGCAATCGGACTGCTGACCGTCCTGTTCGGGATCGGCTGCATCGAGAGCGAATCTATTTTACCCATCGTAATTATTCTGGCCGGATCGGCGCTTTTCGGCATCGGCTACAAAGGAGAACAGCAATATGTCACGCTTTAAGGCTTTACTGCTGGCAGCAGGGCTGGCTTTGTGTCCCCTAAAAGCAGAAGCGGCACAGGATCCCGTTGATCAAATCGTGGAGCATACGCAGAAGGACATAGACGAGATTGCCCGCGTGGTGATGTCGGAAGCAAACGCAGAGCCCACCGTCGGACAGGTTGCCGTTGTGGCCTGCATATTCAACCGGGCCCGGATCTTTGACATGAGCATTCACGAGGTCATTTATAGCCCGAATCAGTTTTCCAGCCATTGGACTGGCAAGGTAAGCCAGGAGTGCTACGATGCCGTGACGATGTACCTACAATGTCCCACGCTGTTCCCGGATGACATGGTTTATTTTCAGCAACATTCATTCCCGAAGTGGGGAGACGAGTACCTGCAGATCGGGGCTCATTACTTCGGAACATTCAAAGACAAAACAGAAATTGGAGAGGAGGAACGGAATAAATGTTTTTCGATTTACACGATGATGGAATTGCAAGTGCAGTAAACCCTTATCCCGGCGAGACCGTGGAGGGGTGCATCTGCCGTCTGTTAGGTATCAACGACATCCAGGAAGCGGAATGGTTCGATCCGAAGTACCTGAACGACCGTTTAGATGTCAAGCGGCTGGTCATGCTGGGGAGAAGAGGTCACAAGCCCGGAGAGGGCGAGAACATGATCGCCAACATTCTCACGGGAAAGCCTGAGTTCGAGTGGTGCTACGGCCCCTATGTGGTGGTCGCACGGTATGGCGCGGACTTCGTGCAGCTTCCCGCTGAATGTGGGTTTGTTGCTGATGTGATTCAGAAGTTATCCGGAATTGTTCTGAAGGATTTACCGTTTACGGTTCCGGGGGAAGGAGTAAACAATGCACCAGCCTAAAAAGATCAAGTGCGAATTATACAACGACTCTATGCAGGGCTGGAAGTGTTACCCCATCCAAAAGGCCCAGCTTATCATCGCGGATGTTCCGTACAATGTCGGAACCAACTTCTATGGATCAAATCCGATGTGGTACAACGGCGGCGATAACAAGAACGGCGAAAGCAAATTCGCAGGGAAAGCGGCTTTTGCTTCGGATTTCAATTTCAATTTATACGAGTATTTCCATTTCTGCTCCCAGCTCATGAAGAAGGAACCGAAATCGGGGGGGGCACGGGGTCAATCGTCGGAGGCCCCTTGCATGATTGTGTTTTGCTCGTTTGAACAGATACCAACGCTCATAAAGGCGGCAGAAAAGCACGGTTTCGTTCATAACATCCCGCTGGTGTTTATAAAAAACTATTCTCCGCAAGTGCTCAAAGCAAATATGCGGGTCGTTGGCGCTACTGAATACGCGATTTTGTTTTATCGTTCATACCTTCCAAAGTTCCGGAATGGCTGTCAGTTTGACGAAAACGGAAAAGCAATCAGGGGCACCGGTCACATGGTTTTTAATTGGTTCACCTGGGAAAAGGACGGAAAGGAAATCCCGAAAATCCATCCGGCACAGAAGCCCGTGAAGCTCTTGAAAAGACTTATCGAAACATTTACAGACCCGGGGGATGTTGTGATTGATCCCTGCTTCGGTTCGGGTAGCACGGCGCGGGCCGCTCTGGAATTGGGTCGGAATTTTTACGGGTTTGAGATCAATAAAGAGTTCTATCGCAGGGCAAAGGAAGAAATGATTGTACTTCCGGAGGACGCACAAATGACAATCGAAGAATATTTGAAAGGAGAGAAGAATGCCTAATCTGTACGAATTAACCGAAGACATGATCCGCCTGGAGGATCTGATCGAGTACGGAGACCATGAGATCGACGAGGAGTGGCTGGTCAGCGAGTGGGAAGAGATCGAGGGAGACATCAACGACAAGACCGAGAAATGGCTGAAGGTCATCAAGAACCACGAAGCCGACATCAAGGCCCGCAAGGATGCAATCGCAGACCTGACCGCCAAGAACGAGCGGGATCAGAAAACCATCGACTTTATGAAGCGGACGCTTGTCCAGGTGATGGGCCTGCTGGGAAAGAAGAAGGCAGGAACCGCTATTCTGTCCTGCACCGTTGCAAACAATGGCGGCAAGATTCCGCTTTTGTGGGCTGACGGTTTCAAGGAAGACCCGACCCTGCTCCCGGAAAAGTGGCGGACGAAGGTCGAGACCTGGAAGCCGAACACGGACGAGATCCGGGCGGCGCTGGAAGAGGGAGAGAAGATCCCCGGAGTGGAGCTGGGAGAACGCGGGACGCATTTGCTTATCAAGTAAGGGGGAGACATGGCATCAAAAATCAGAGCAATCATCAAACGCCCGGACGAGCTCACGGGGCACATGACCAACATCTCGCACACGCTGGAGAACCTTCAGAAGATTGTCGGCGGGTACATCGAGTGCATTCCGCTCCGGGATGATGTCGTGATCCTGGTCAACGAGTACGGCAAGATCCAGGGGCTGGACTTCAACATCCCGCACCCGCACACGAACAAAGACTTCCTTGTTGGCACCATTATCATCTGCGGCGTGAAGGGTGAGCATTTTGTCAGCCTGCCGCCCAGCTTTGAAATGAGCACCTGGCGCGGCGTATTGGAGCGCTTACGGTTAGGAGAATCGGTTTAGAAAGGAGAGAAACACATGGGAATGCCTTGCTTAATTTTGGGAGAAACGGGATCCGGTAAGACCTACTCCATCAAGAATTTCGATCCGGCAGAGGTCGGGATCTTCTCCGTTGAAAAGAGCTTTATGCCCTTCAGAAAGGATTTTCAGATCAAGAAGGACGCAACCTACGAGGACATCATGAAGGTGTTCAAGAACAACCCCCAGCGGAAGGCGTACATCATCGACGATTCACAGTATCTGCTGGTGAATGAAATGTTCGACAGGGCGAACGATGCCGGCTATGGCAAGTTCACGGACATTGCGCTGCACTTCCGCAATCTGATCCATTTTATCAACCACCAGCTGCCCGATGATCTGATCGTCTATTTCCTGCACCACACGGAGACGGACAGCAACACCGGCAAGACAAAAGCGAAGACCGTGGGGAAGATGCTGGACAACCAGCTCACGGTCGAGGGGTGCTTTAACATCGTTCTGCTCTGCACCGTCGAAGGAACGGAGCACTACTTTGTCACCCAGAGCGACGGCTACACCACCGCAAAGAGCCCGGAGGGGATGTTCGACCTGCGGATCCCGAACGACTTGAAAGCGGTAGATGATGCAATCCGTGAATATTACGGAATGACCAAGAAAACCACCAAGAAAAAGGAGGACAAGTAAATGGAAAAGAGAGAGCTTGTAAATTTGTTCATGGAGGCACACAGCATCCTGGAAGACCTGCAGGACTGTCATGCAGGAAGTGTTACCGATGACGAGGCAAGAATCGCAGCTGCCGTGGCTGCACTCATTATCAATGCTATGAAGGAGGACAAGTAAATGAAGAAATTTGGCGGCTATGATGACGCAAAGAAGCAGGCGCAGGCAAGCGGCGGTCTGGGAAAGCTCCCGGCTGGTGCGTATGTCTGCAAGGTGATCGGGGTGAAATATGAGCCCGGCCAGGACGGCAGATCCGACATGATCCGCATTCAGTTCGATGTGGCAGAGGGAGATTTTAAGGACTTCTTCCACGAGCAGTACGAGCGCAACACCGCAGAGGACAAGAAGTACAAGGGCAACGCCACCATCTATGTGCCCGTTGACGACGGCTCCGAGAAGGACGGCTGGACTAAAAAGAGCTTCGCAGGCTGGACCAACGCATTCGAGGAAAGCAACCCCGGCTATGTTTGGGACTGGGACGAGAAGAAGTGGAAGAACAAGACCATCGGCATCGTGTTCGGTGAGACCGGCACCGTGATCGACGGCAAGGAGATCGTCTACACGGAAGCCCGTTTCGGTATCTCCGCGCAGAAAGTCCGTGACGGCCTGGCACCTGCTGCCAAGTTCAAGACCAAGAACGGATACACCGGAACGGCGAATAATTCCGGCTCCAGCTCCACGGCTGACTTTATCGATGTTCCTCTCGACGCAATGGACGAGCTTCCGTTCAACTGATGGAACCTTTTGAAATTGACGAGTGTTTGAGGTCGCTGGTAGTGCTGACGGATACCCGTGAACAGCCTAGTGAAAGGGCCGAGAGACGCTATCAATCTTTCGGCTCTCCCTACCGGCGAACGACGCTCGATTATGGGGACTATACCTACAATTTTACGCTTCCCGATGGCAGCAGGCTTTTCGATGAATCCCGCCCGGTCCGTGGTCATGTGATTGTCGAGAGGAAGATGGATCTGGCCGAGCTGTCCGGGTGTCTCTGCCAGCAGCGGGAGCGATTTGAAAGGGAGTTCCAAAGAGCGACAGACAATGGAGCGAGCATCTATTTGCTGATTGAGGATGCAACCTGGGAGAACATTCTGAACGGACGCTATAAGACGAAGTTTCACCCGAACGCATTCGAAGCGTCGCTCCTGGCGTTTATTGCCCGATACGACATTAAGCTGATCTTCTGCAAGAAGGAAACATCCGGCAAGCTGATCCGGGACATCCTGTACCGCGAGCTGAAGGAACGGCTGGAAAGGGGGAGTTATGGCTAATAAGCCCGGTTATATATCAGTTCACAGGAAGATTCAGGATCATTGGATTTGGAGCGATCCAGAGCGGTTTCGTGCATGGATGGACATTCTGTTGTCCGCACAATTCCACGATTCGGAGAAAATGGTCAACGGTGTTTTGATCAAGGTTCCGAGGGGCAGCTGGTTCGTGTCCCAGAGAACGCTGCAAAAACGCTGGGGATGGTCAAGAACGAAAGTTTTTATGTTTCTGAACACGCTAAAGTCGGAACAGATGGTGAACATAAAACAGACCACCCGTGGAAGTATCATCGAGGTGCTAAATTACGAGGTTTATCAGAGTACCGAAGGAAGAAAAAAAGCCACTGATCAGACCACACATCATACCACAGATCAGTCCACTGATCAGACCACGGATTGGGCCACGGATCAGACCACGGATGTGCACCATACTAATAAGGGTAATAAGGGGGATAAGGGGAATAAGTCTTTTGCATCCGTTCTCCGAAAGTGCACCTTCGAAGAAGACGAGATCCAGCGAAACATCAAACTGTGTGACGAAGGGAAAAGCCCGTTCCCGAATATCGACATTGAGAACGAGTATTTCCGGATAGCAATGGCAAAGCGTGAGGAGCGAGAAAGAAATGGGTGATATTTATCAATTCCAGGAAGAAGATGCCCGCCGCTTTGCGAATCAGATCGGCGCAGAGGTTAAGCGTCACGGAGAGGAGCTGCAGTTCAAGGAATGCCCGTTCTGCCACGGCGGATCTGGACGGAAGAAAGACCGCTACACCTTCGCCATCAATCTGAAAAGCGGTGCTTGCAACTGTAAGCGAGCCGGATGCGGCTACACCGGAAACATGATCACGCTGGCAAAGGATTTTAACTTTTCGCTGGGACGGGATGCGGATTCCTACCACAAATTGAGTGCATATTCGCAGAAGCTCTATAAAGACTTCTCTGCATTCCGAGAAAAGCACATGACAACAACGGACCCGGCGCTGGCTTACCTCAAAAGCAGGGGCATTTCGGAAAAGATCGCCACCAGGTACGAGCTCACCACCAAGAAGAACGATGACGGAATTTTGGTTTTCCCGTTTCGGGACGAGAACGGCGACATTCAGTTCATTAAGTACCGCAATCTGAATTTCCAGAAGGGCCACGGGTCGAAAGAATGGTGCGAACCTAACTGTAAGCCGATTCTGTTCGGAATGTATCAATGCGAAAGCCGGGGAAGGCTGGTCATCACGGAAGGGCAGATGGACAGTTTGTCCGTTTCGGAAGCAGGGATCGCTAATGCGGTATCTGTGCCGACGGGAGCAAACGGCTTTACATGGATTCCGTATTGCTGGGACTTCATGCAGGCATTCCAGGAGATTGTGGTGTTCGGAGACAACGAAAAAGGCACCGTCACGCTGGCGGCAGAGATCTCCGCACGATGGCCCGACAAAACGAAGGTGGTGCGGCTGGAAGATTACAAGGACTGCAAGGACGCAAACGAGATTTTACAGACCCACGGCCCGGAAGCAGTCAGGGCAGCAGTCCAGAACGCAGTCGGAACCATTGACCGCCGTATCAAGAAAATGACGGAAGTACGGTCTGTTGACATCATGGCAATGAAGACGCTGAAAACCAACATCAGCACTCTGGACGAGGTTTTGAACGGCGGCTTTCGGGTTGGTCAGCTCATTGTTTTGACCGGACGCAGAGGAGAAGGAAAGAGCACGCTCGGATCCATGATCGGCGTAGAAGCACTCAAACAGGATTTTCCGTCGTTCTTCTATTCCGGCGAGCTGATGGATTTCTACTTCCGCAACTGGATGGATCGGCAGATTTTGGGCAAAGAAATGTCTGCAACGGACACCACGGAAGAAGACCGGCTTTTCCTCAATCAGTTCTATGCGGACAAGGCGTACATCTACGACAACCAGATTGTTGACATCGGAGAGACGGAAGACATCCCACGGACCATCGAGAAAGCAATCGCCCAGCAGGGCTGCAGCTTCATTATGGTGGACAATCTGATGACCGCCCTGGACCCCGAAAGCGAAGACCTTTACCGGGCGCAGAGCAAGTTTGTCGGAGAGCTGGCCAGCCTTGCGAAAAAGTATTCCGTGATTATCCTGCTGATCGCGCATCCGAGGAAGACCAGCTCCAACTTAAGCAACGATGATATTTCCGGCTCCGCAGACATCACTAACAAAGCCGACATCGTTCTGACCTACGGACGGGACCAGGATTCCGCAGACCAGGATCTTCGCAAGCTCTATGTCATCAAGAACAGACTGACAGGACGGATCACGAAGGCAGACGAGCCGATTCGGTTGTTCTTTGAGCCCAAGAGCAAGCGCATAGCAGAGAAGCGGCTGGATCTGATTAAACAGACGGAGCGATTCACACAGGACAGCGGACAGTTTGTCCAGCTTACACAGGAGCAGATTGACGAGCTCCCGTTCGATGTGGAGGTGTAAATGAAATTTGTAAAAGGATCAGCAGAATGGTCGTTCTTTGCGGAATACTATCTGCTGTGCCAGGAATATTACGGAACGAGCAAAGAGGAAATGGAGCGGAATTATGAGCAGTTCTGCAGGGAGACGGATGCACTCCACAAGAAATATGCAAATGTCTCCCCCGAGCTCAACCGCTTCGCCCGGTTTATGATCATCGGGCTGATTGATTGGTTTAATGCTGAATATAGCGAGAAAGGGGGCATTAGCGGAAAGTGAAACACTTTGGAGATATTACAAAGATTCACGGATATGATGTGCCGCTGGTGGATGTGGTTTGTGGCGGTTCACCCTGCCAGGATTTGAGCGTGGCTGGCAAACGGGCCGGGCTTGCTGGTGAACGAAGCGGTCTGTTTATGGATCAAATCAGAATTATTAAGGAGATGAGAGATGAGTCAAAAAGACGATTATATGCTTCCGGGTCAGATGTCGATCTTCGACTGCTTCAGCCAAGATTTATGGTCTGGGAAAATGTCCCCGGAGCGTTCAGCTCAAACGGTGGCGAAGACTTCCGAGCCGTCCTTGAAGAAACGGCAAAAGTCGCAGACAAAGATGCCGTTATTCCTCGACCTTCGGGGCGGTGGTCAACAAGCGGCTGCATCATGGGAGGCGGGTGGTCTATTGCCTGGCGTGTACACGATGCACAGTTTTGGGGAGTGCCCCAGCGAAGAAAAAGGATCTCGCTTGTCGCAGATTTTGGAGGTCAATCCGCACCCGAAATATTGTTTGAGCGCAAAGGCGTGTCAAGGGATTTTGCGGAGGGCGAAGAACAGGGGAAAGGAATTGCCGGAGCTGCTGATGCAAACCCTGATCCGACAATCTGCCTGCAAGGAAACGGAATCGACAGAGCAGACAGCGCAGGATGCAACGGCAAGGGATGGAGAAGGGGGGGGTGCTACACACTTAACACAATCGACAGACCTGCCGTCCTCGACCATCAGCTTCCAGGAACGAGCCGGGAAACCGGGGGGGGGCAAGGGAATACTGATTCAGAATGAGCGCGTCGGTGCGTTATCTACGCTTAATAATCAGAGTGTTTTATCTGTTGACGAGAAAATGGGTCAGACCTACATCGGCGAAGAAGTAGGTAATACCATCAGCGCAAGAGATTACAAACAACCGCAAGCTGTTTGTTACCAGCAGACCACAGGTCCCTTATGCCCCGGAGCACACGCAGGCAGTTATAACGGACAAGATGCCTATAACGATATGCTTGTTGTCGAAAATGGGGGGGCAGCGAACCTGTCACAGCAAGCAAAGCCTCATTTTTTCTGAATGCCCGTAGTGATGGAACGGCGGACACATTGGTCGCAACCGACTACAAAGATCCGCAACTCGTTTGCTACGGGCTGGACAGGGCATCGTTTAATCAAGGCGAACACGCACTTTATGACTTTTCTGTTGAGGAAGAATTAGCCCAACCGCTAGTCGCAAGAGGACCGGGGGGGGGTAATGGCGAGACAGTAGGGGCGCTGTGTGCAAGGGATTATAAGGGCATAGGCAATCAGTATGTATCAGAGGGCAAGTGCATTGTTCAAAGTATTCCGAAAAAAAAGGACACCCACAGACAGCCGAAGGCACACAGGGGTGGATGGTGACAGAAGTGAATGACACATTGAATGCGTTTGATTCAGGCGAAGCGAGAACGCCGACACTGGTTTTGGAGAATCACCCGGCAGACAGCAGAGTTCGTATTTGCGAAGATAACACATTTCAAACCTTGAGTTCCAGAATGGGAACAGGGGGGGGCAATGTGCCGATGGTTATGGAGGAACAGATGGACACGGTTGTGAGAAGACTAACGCCTATGGAGTGCGAAAGGCTCCAGGGCTATCCGGACGGATGGACGGACATTGGAGAATGGACGGACACAAAAGGAAAGAAGCACAAGGACGCAGATTCGCCGAGATACAAGGCACTTGGAAATAGCATTGCGCTCCCGTTTTGGGATTGGATGGCTGGCAGAATCTGTGCGCAGTATGACAGGCCCGTAACAATGGCAAGCTTATTTGACGGAATCGGTGGTTTTCCGCTCTGCTTTCAGAGACACGGAGCGACACCCGTATGGGCGAGCGAGATTGAGGAGTTTCCGATAGCGGTTACGAAACTGCGATTCCCGGAGGAGGTGGAAGATGAAGGTTGAAAACACAGCCATCGGTCACATCATCACGGACCACGGCGTTGATTGGGAAGTTATCGCAGTATATCCGCACTATGTCCGAGCAAAACGCTTGTGGGACGGTGAGGAGCACCTTTGCGAACAGTACAAGTGCTTCGACATCGGATTGTTAGTGACTTACGGCTACGAAGACGGGGGAGACCCTAGAACAGCAGACACGGAAAAGGAGGAAAGATATGGCAAACCAAGATGCTAAATATGCAGATCAGATTCACGAGCTGAAGATGGGAGCCATCAGGCTGAAGAAGAATCTCAAAGATTGGGACACGCGGTTCGATTACAAGCTGACACGCTATGAGGGCGAAGTCGTCCTGGGGCTTATCGACTTTCTCGACAAAATGGACGACATCTGCGACATCATCGACATGATGAAGATTTGGGACCGGGATTTCGGAGAGGACGAAGACAACGAGCAGAATGTGCTTGCCGGAGATCCTGAAAGGTTCGGAAAGTGAGGGATGCGGATGACAAGAGAAGAAGCAATCGCAAAAATAAAGAATTTTGCTGACCATTGCCAACCTAACGAAGAATTTTTAATGGCAATCGAAGCATTAAGCACTTCGGAAGAATCAGCCCGTGAATGGTGCAAGCAGAACGGCTATGTGATGATGCGTGAATTCGATTATGAGCAGGAAGTAACAAAGGCTTATTTTGAGGGACAGAACGCAAGCACTTCGGAAATTCCGAACAAGTGTGAGGACTGTATCAGCAGAGCAGATGCAATCAAGGCCATGGAGGATATAGAGAAAAAGGATGCTAATTGGTATCCAAAAGACTTTGATGCAAAAAGAGCGATTGAAGCGTTGCGAGGGTTACCTTCCGTCACACCGAAGCAAGAGCCAAGATGGATTCCTGTGAGTGAGGGGTTGCCGGAAGAATGTTGTGCGGTATTAGTTTGGTGTTCTGAAAGAAAAAATATTTATTGTGCTTGTTATGAGAATAAACAATGGTGGATATTTGGAGCATATTTTCAAAAAGTCGAATTTGAAGTTGTCGCCTGGATGCCACTGCCGGAATCGTATAAGCCACAGGAAAGCGAGGAAACATAAATGCTTTGGGAAGAAATGGAAAGATACACAAAACTCACAGGAGAAGATGCAACTCATGTGCCAATAATGAAATTAGGTGCTTATCTTGATGGATATGAAAAAGGTATAGAGGTGCTTGACAAGATAAGAGCCGAGATAGAAAAGACTACATCAAGATATACTATTAGTCGTGAGCGTGGTGCTATGGGGCAAGTAGAATGGTCTGATAGACTTATCAAAGAAAGTGAAGTATTAGAGATTATCGACGAGTACAAAGGGGGTGAGTGAATGAGCAAGCCCAAATACAAGCAGGGAAAGCAGATTCGCTCCATTTCTGAATTTGAATCCAGCAAGTGCCTTTGGTACAAGTGGCGAGGAAGAACAACACACAGAGCAGTGCTGATTTCTTTGCAGTATCGGACGCTACGGGACGCAATCAAACACGGCGTTATATACACCGCAGAGCTGTGCGAGGAGCAGAGGAAGGGGGAAGAATGACCGCATGAGAGATTATCGACGCAAGACGGGCAAATATGTTCTCCCCGATGCCGTGTATCATCAAGTCCTTTGGCAGATCCGGGATTATTACCGCCTGAAAGCCGAAGCTGATGCTATAATTGAGGAAACAGGCTCAGTCATCGGCGACGGTATGCCCCACGGCTCACCTTCCACCGATGGCGTGTTTGACAAGGTGCAGCGCCGTCTTGATCTGCTCCGGATCGTGGACATGGTGGACAAAGAGATGGCCATGATCCCGAGAGAATACCAGCAGGGCGTTTGGCGCAACATCCTTTATCGGACGGCGTTTCCCCAGGATGCTGACCGCTCAACCTATGCCCGCTATAAGTCCAGAATGATCTTCAATCTGGCAGAGCGGCAGGGCTTAATTTGACAATGTTGCAACACCGGGGAAAAAAATAAATGTTATTCTATTAGCGTAGAATTTTCCTGAAGAGCTGGGGACATCTCCCTGGCTCTTTTGCATTGTCAGAAAAACACCTCCCCGGGGGTACAACCCCAACACGCCCCCGGGGGTCTTCTCTCTCAGGAGAGGGACCTGGGGAAGGGCAGGTGATAGCATGGCCGGGATAAGAAGGTCTACCCGGTATAGTCGGAAGATCAGGCCGATGGCATTCGCAAGAGACAAGAAAGCAAATGCAGTCTGTTGGATCTGCGGACAGCCGATTGATTATTTCTTAAAACCCAGCTCTGCTCCGAACGCATGGGAAGGGGATCATGTTGTACCCCTGTCCCGGGGCGGCGAGGAGCTTGACATGAACAACATTCGAGCTTCGCATGTACGTTGTAATCGGGCGCGAGGAAACGGCATCAGTGTAAATGACATTGGTCAACGGTCGCGGATATGGTAGGGGCCTAAAAATGTTGAATGCTTCGCCGGGAGCCGAGA
>Ga0265301_10004486_pt1 | contig 14092 bp, 6 predicted proteins | sample AusTroGonzalo_MG_2_FD_193488 | JGI IMG/M metagenome (GOLD analysis project Ga0265301, IMG submission 193488) | Bovine rumen microbial communities from tropical cattle in Woodstock, Queensland, Australia - Gonzalo_04 | ecosystem: Host-associated > Mammals > Digestive system > Stomach > Rumen ...
CGGCTACTGTTTTAACAATGGTACACCTTGGGGTACACAGACACCAACAATGTCGTTTAACGACCAAGTAACAAAAGATGCGTTAACGGGGTTGTGGAAAGGTAGCGACAACCTGTATTGGCCGACACAAGAGAATGCCGTTCGTTTCTTTGCCTATATTCCCTACGTGAACACATCGCCCAACGGCACCGTCAGCAACTATGGCATGACACTGTCTGGGGCCGCCGCAGAGGGAAGTCCTACGATTACCTATAGTGTTCCGACGAAGACAGAAGACCAACAAGACCTGATGACTGCTGCCACGGTCACCCGTACCCATGACATCGACCTCGGCAACAAAGTAAAGCTCAGCTTCAAGCACAATCTCACATGCGTTCGGTTCAAGTTAGGTGATGGTTTTCCTGTTAACAGCACCATCCAGCGCATTGTGCTCCATAACATTGCGGGCAAGGCTGTTTACACCATTGGCGAAGGTTGGACACTCTCCGGCAACGCCGAGGACAACAAAGACTTTGTCATCGAGGATATTAACATGAGTGGCTCCGCAAAGAACACAATGGTCACAACGACCCACGACTTAGGCGGCAGCACAGCCTACAGCACACTCCTAATGATTCCGCAGGCTTTTACGTCTGACGAGCAGAAGGTGGTGGTGGCCTACGACCCGGGGACAGGAGCAGAGACGGCGCTCATCGAGGCCTCGCTGAAAGGAGAGGTGTGGTTAGAGGGTACGTCTGTCACCTATACACTCTCGAAAGCCGCCAGCGACTACACATATCAGTTGGAGGTTAATGCGGCACAGGCTGGTTACAATGGCGGACAGAGCTACTATGGGGTGACAAGCTATCGCATAAGTGAGGGCAACACAAAGACGGCAGTTCCTTGGGAGATTATCGGGTATAGCGCCGACGGCAAGACCTTCACGGAGACGAAGCCAACCGACTGCGACTGGGCAGGCATCGTAAAAACCAGAGGTAATGGCGGCGTTGAGATGGAGACGGGCTCCGTCCTTTTTGAGCCACAGACAGACGGTGTGTCCACAACGCTGACATCGTCGGCCCTTGACCAAGCATCACATACTAAGCAGATGCAGGACAGAGGCAGGAGAGCTCGCACTGAGGACACCGCTTTTGATTTGTCGACACATAATGTGGCAGGCGACCCGACAGCCATGAACACCGCTAACTGTTACGTCATCAATGCGCCTGGCTATTACAAGATTCCATTGGTCTACGGCAATGCCATCAAGAACGGCACACCTAACAGGTCGGCCTACGAGAATCCCGCCAACACGTCGATGCCATACCTCAAGGATTATCTGGACCGCAACATACAGGATCCATATATCTATAACAACTACACCTATGGTGACGAGAGCGCCAACGGTACCACCACATTCAAGATCAACAGTGCATCCATCGTCTGGCAGGACGAATACGAGTTGATTACCACCAACAGCATCAAGCTGAGTGCCGACCGGAAATACATCATCTTTGAGGTCGACTCGACGAACATCAAGCAGGGCAACGCCGTCATCGCCGTAAAGGACAATTACTCTACGGGAGGCCGCATCATGTGGAGTTGGCATATCTGGGTGACCGACGTTGACATCATGGCTACTCAGCGTGTCTACGACTGGACAAAGAATGCGTTCGAGTTGATGCCCATGAACCTTGGCTTCTGCACGATGGGCGGTAAGCAGGTGAAGTACGAACCTCGCACCATGTGGATACGCGTCCGACAGCAGGGCGGCGTGGTGGCCGATGTACCTCTGACGCAGATGGGCGGTATGTACTACTCGGAGTTTACCAATGGCAACGGCCCGTACTATCAGTGGGGGCGCAAAGATCCCATAAGGCCCAACAACGGAGTCGCAGGAGGCAACAAGGATGTCTATCCCACGAATGCTTGTACGGTCTACTCTGGCCGTGTCACGCAGGGCACCGCTATTCAGAATCCTCATACGATGTTCTTAGTTAACGACAACGTTGACTGGTGTAGCGTGTCCAGTCCGACATACTGGTGTGGAAACAACACGCTATCCTCTGAGCCCTCAGGCAACTATAAGATTATCAAGACGGTCTACGACCCCTGTCCTGTAGGCTTCCACATCCCAGAGTATTACGTCTTTACATTTATGACACTGCAGGGCGGCTGGTCCACAACTTCTGACTGGATTGTCAGTTCTGTAGCAACGGGCGGTTATCACATCAAAGTCCATTCCTTGTCCAACGAAACGGTATTCCTGCCGAATACCATTGGCTATCGCGAATGTCATACCTCAAATGTAAACATCAACGGAGGTTTCCATGCATGGACGGGATGCAAGGATGAAGCTTCTACGGGCAATTACGTCTGTATTCGCCGTTCCAATGGAAGAATCGAGACTTACCACACAAGAAATGTTATAGACAAAACTATTAGCTACCAAGGAGCATCCACAGGCTACGGTATAGGCGTCCGTCCCGTCGCCGACTACTGATTACAAATAAGTTTTTAGCAAAAACGCTCTAAATATCGGACCTATGAAACGAAGAATCTATCATATCGCAGCCCTTGGCTCTTGGCTGTTAGCCATCAGCCTATTTGCCGTCAGTTGTGCTGACGACATGAATCCCCTCGATTCCCCCGAAGGAGGGAAGAACGGACAGCCCATCACCATCGAGGTGGACGACACCCAGGACTGGACACAGGCCCCCGACAAGGACGTCGTGACACGAGCATCCGTCGAACAGCCCATTGCCATAAAGACATCGACAGGTCTCAATGGCATGGTGTTGGTACCCAGCGTGACCAATGGAATCCGTACGTCATCCTCCCTCCTATGTGACAGACAGGGTATAACCCGCGGCACCGCACAGACAGCCATGGCCAGTTTCGGCCTGAGTGCCTTCAGCTATGCCAACGGACAGAACTGGGCCACGGCACAGAAAACCACGGAGATCTACAACGACCTGACAACATTTAACACCACCGCTAACGCATGGGAGCCTGCCAACGGACCGTATTACTGGCCCACAGGAGCCACTTTAGTACGTTTCTTCGGTTATGCCCCCTACGTCCAGGACAATAGCATCGATGCCGACATCCAACTGTCAACATCAAACGCCAATGTGACGCCCTACATCGACTTCACCGTCAAGAGCAACATTGCCGACCAGAAAGACTTGATGACGGGCTATAGTGAGCCTACACAATGGGAATCTGGCGTCAAGGCACGCATGGATTTCCGTCACGCACTGACCTGTGTCAGGTTCGTTTTAGGCGAGGGCATGCCCGAGGGCAGCACCATTACACGTTTGAAGGTGGCCGGCATTGCCGATAAAGGCCGCTACAGCATCGGTGAGGGGTGGACGGTAACACCATTCACCACGTCGAAGAAGGATTTTATCATCACCAACATCAATACAGCCACTAACGGTTTGCAGGGCAACGTCATTCTCAGTCAAGACGGCGAAGCTGCCAGCACCCTGCTGATGATTCCACAAGAGTTCACCAGTGACGACCAGCAAATAGTCCTTTTCTACACTCTCACCGGCAGCTCCACCGAGCACTACATCAAAGCGTCCCTAAAAGGCTCTGTCTGGTTAGAGGGCACCACTGTCACCTATACTCTCCAGAAAAAGGAGAGTGACTTCGAGTACATCTTCAACATTAGCTCGGCCCTTGCCGGTCACAGCGGCGGCGAGACATTCTACACCGTCACCAGCTACCAAAAAGCAGCAGTCAGCGGCACGATGATGCCTATCCCCTGGAAAATTGTAGGCTACAGCACCGACGGCATAAACTACACTGCCGAGAAGCCCGCCACCGCAAAGTGGTTCAACCTCATCAATACCTGTGGCGACGGCAGTATTGCCGGTGAACGCGCCTCTGTCAAGGTAAGTGCCCAAGAGGGAAAGGATGCCACCATCGATGCCACCACCCAGCACGACCTGATGGTGGCCAACGGCACACGTGGCAGTGACACGCCCTACGACCTGTCGAAGCACGACTTCTACGGCAACCCTACCCTGCGAAATACCGCCAACTGCTACATCATCAATGCGCCGGGAACGTATAAGCTGCCACTCGTCTACGGCAATGCCATCAAGAATGGTCTGCCCAACGCTGAGGCCTATACCAGCACCCTTAACACCTACGTGGGGTACGACAACCAGCCTATCAGTTCCCCCTATATCCACACCACTGCCAACGTCCCCGACGATGCCGTTCTTGTATGGGAGGATTTGAACGGCCTCATCACCAACGTCAGGCTCGAAAAAGACAATGACGAACTGCTCTTCGATGTGCCGTCTGGTACCATCAACCAAGGCAATGCTGTCGTTGCCGTTCGCGACAAGGACGATGTCATCATGTGGAGCTGGCACATTTGGGCCACCGCCCTCGATGTCATGGACACCAAGCGCATCATCAACTACGAGCGTCAAGTTTACTACGTCATGCCCTACCTCCTCGGTCTCTGTCCCACCAATGGCACCATGACTTCCTACGATGACCGCAGCCTTTATGTCAAGGCCATACAGGATGGTGGCCGCATCGCCACCTTCAAGGTGCAGCAGCCAAGCAGTAAACATTTCTCATACACAAGAGCATATGCGCCTTATTGGCAATGGGGCCGCAAAGACCCGACACAGCCTGGCACGAACCTAGCTACTGACAAGGCTGTTAATTCTCCCATCAATCGTTATCCGAGTTATAACAGTTCAACCATCAACACCAGAGCGTTAGCTATTAAGAACCCAGAGCGGTTTTACACCAATAGCGGTGGAAATTGGACCACAGAATTAAAACCTGACATGTGGTGTGCCGGATATACGACAGCAGGCATTCCCCCTATTAGTTACCGCACCAAGAAGACGGTTTACGACCCATGTCCTGTAGGCTATCACGTACCAGAGAACTACATCATGACAGGAGCACTCAGCTTTGTAGGAACCTATGATGCAAGCAACACTTCCTATAACCGTTGGACGACAGACACCTATACCTGGCGTATTTCCTTTTCATCCAACTGTGTATATTTCAACACTGACGATGAGGTTCCCTCCACCCTTTGTTGGCCAGCCCTGAGCTACCGCAGGAACAATACATTCCCGGAAGGCACCTACAGTATTGGGTTCCCCGGCTCTGCACAAGTCGTAGCCTCACAGCATCCATATAATTTCTTCCGTTGGAAAGACAAGAACTATGGAGTCTATGTCACATGGAGCGCAGTAAATTCGGACATCTGTTGGCCTATGCTTCCCTCTCGCGACTAAAATCAATCCAAATAACTCTCTAAATACCGGACCTATGAAACGGAGAATCTATCATATCGCAGCCCTTGGCTCTTGGCTGTTAGCCATCAGCCTTCTGACCGTCAGCTGCGCCGACGACATGAATCCCCTCGATTCCCCCGAAGGAGGGAAGGGCAAACAGCCCATCACCTTCACGGTGGACGATACCCAGGACTGGATGATGGAAAACATGGATGCCAAGACAAGGGGGGCTTTGGCAGATGGCGCATACGCTCCCAAAGTCATCCCCATGTGTTCGAAAAATGGTGTGGAGACGGGCATGTACGTGGTCACCTCTGTTGTTAATGGCATTCATTCGTCTAAGATGACGGAGGCCGCCACCCGGGGTGCCGTTAAGACATCGTTGGACACGAATATCGGCATCAGTGCATATTCGTACACAGACACATGGGGCTCTCAGGCTCCAGACATGTTTTATAACGAAGAAGCTTCGCGCGTTGGCAACACCAATACATGGTCATTTGTCAGTCCACAATTCTGGCCTACAGGTGAGAAGACTGTTCGCTTCTTTGCTTATGCTCCTTACCAGGCAACAAATCAGGATGGTATAGCCAGCGGAAGCGGCATCACGCTTTCATCGAGCACCTATAACGGTTCCCCAACCATCGATTTTGAGGTGAATAAAGATATCGCTTCGCAGATAGACTTGATGACTGCCGCCTCTGACCCGATGCTCTATCGCACGTCGCTTCAGGCGTATCTGCCATTCAAGCACGCCCTGACTTGCGTCAAATTTGTCTTGGGCAAAGGCTTGCAAGGGCAGGTCAAGACCATCTCGCTTACCAATATTGTACGCACGGGAACATACACGTTCGACTACCTCAATCCCAGTTGGACGCCTGGCACAAACAAGCACACTTTCACCGTCGGCAACCTGAATCTCGCTTCCAATAGCGAGAATACGGTTGTCATAAGCGACGACGGAGAGAACGCCAGCACATTGCTGATGATTCCACAAACATTCACGTCTGACGACCAAAAGGTTGAACTTGTCTATCTGGGCGACGACAACCACCAGCACACCATAGTAGCTTCACTGAAGGGTACGACTTGGCTTCCCGGCACAACGGTGACATACAAGTTATCAGCCGATCTGTCATACGATTATATTCTTGAGGCAACGCCTATCATGGCTAGCAACGGCGGTGGTGAACTGGCCTATAAGATTACCAGTTACAAACAAAGTTCGGAAGGCGAGCCAGAGGCAGTGCCCTGGCGCATCGTTGGTTACAGCGTGGACGACGGCGAGACCTTTGTTCCCACAAAGCCCGACACCTGCTATTGGGTAGAAGTGGCCACCACGAGCGGAAAAGGAGGTACTACGCCCGAGAACGGCAGAGTATATCTGCAAGTACAAAACGCGACAAGAACATCCACTCTGACAGCAGCCCAAGACACAGAACTGCAGATAGAAAAGATGTGTGCCAATGCTCCCACTCCAGAAGGCCGCGGTACATACGCCAATCCCTTTGACCTTTCCATGCATGACTTGACAGGCAAGGATACAGGTATCCGCAACACGGCCAACTGCTACATTGTCAATGCACCTGGCAACTACTCTCTGCCTTTGATTTATGGCAATGCCGTTACCAACGGAAGAACAAATTCGCAGGCATATACCGGGTCACTGAATACAGACTACCTCGGCAACAACATTACCAGCCCCAACATCTGGGACGACACCGACGGATCCGGTAACCATTACGAGATTGGAGACGCTGTGCTTGTATGGCAGGACGCTCCTAATCTGGTTACCAACGTACGGCTTGATTCCGAGAAAAGGAACCTGTGTTTCACCATTTCACGTGACCATATCAGTCAAGGAAATGCAGTCGTTGCCGTCCGCGACAACAACGCCACTCCGCGTATCATGTGGAGCTGGCATATCTGGGTCACCGCCCAGAATGTCATGTCTTTGAGGACTTTCACAAACGAGGACAAACGCACCTATCGTCTGATGCCCTTATTCCTGGGCTGGACATCCAAAGGCGGAACGCTCTCTGAATATGCCGGCAGAAGCCTGATGGTGATGGTTCAGCAGGATAATGGCAAGACTGCAACATTTACCATCAGTCAGCAGAATGGCATTAATTTTGAAGGCAAGCACGACGGCTATGCCTCTTTCTATCAATGGGGGCGCAAAGACCCGTTGCCACCGGGAAAGAACACCAGGTATTATGAATCGCCCAACGGCTTTACCTTTGAGACCGTTTCCGGCTATTCCATTAGCAATAGCATTCAGAATCCATCCAAGCATTACAGCAATCAGACATTCCCTAATTCTTATAAGAATGCGTGGTGTGTCAATGGTGTTTTGAATCCCTCTTCCACGTATAAGGTTGTCAAAACCATCTACGACCCTTGTCCGCCAGGATTCCATGTGGCAGAGATTAACGTTCTCAAGGGTATTGGCGACAGCCGTTCGAAAGGCTTCACCAAGGGTTGGGAGTATTACACGGACGATGGCATGACAACCATGTACTTCCCTGCACAAGGACGAATGGAATTAAACGGTTCCATGGCGTTAGTCGGCACGAACTGTAACGTGTGGCTGGGAGGAATGGCATCCACGACAGGTGCATACATTATCTATTCCACTTCAAGTGCCCACGACAACTATCGAAACGACGGCAGTCCCGCTTACGGCCGTTGTGTCATTGCCGTACAAGACTATTAACCAACAAATCCAAATAACAGAGAGACCTATGAAACAAAGACTCTATCATATCGCAGCCCTTGGCTCTTGGCTATTAGCCTTCAGCCTTCTGGCCGTCAGCTGTGCCGACGACATGACTTCCCTCGTCTTCCCCGAAGGAGGGAAGAGCGGACAGTCCATCTCTTTCACCGTGAAGGACAAGCAGGACTGGCTACAGCAGAGTGGCGATGAGACACTGACGCGTGCCGTCGGCAATGGCTGCTTCGACGCCACCCCGCTCCAGACGGTTGACAATAGCGACAGACTGGTCATCACACCCACCGTTGTCAACGGCATCAACCCTTCAACTGTCAATCGTATTGACAGAGAAGGGCAGCCCACTCGTGGCATCGCTACTAACAAACTGACGGGCAGCTTCGGTGTCGGTGCCTTCGAGTACGAGCCTGGTTCCGACCTCTCTTCCGCCACTTGTCTGTTCTGGAACGAAGCCGCCACGACCTCCGACGATGTGACGTGGGACATCCCCCACCACTACTGGCCGTCGGCTGTCAACTTCCTGCAGTGCTTTGCCTACGCTCCCTATCAGGCAGCCAACAGCAGTGCCATGTCCGTCTTCCAGACTGGCACGGAAGGCAGACCGTATATCGTGATGAACGTACCCGAGGAGATTGAGAACCAGGTTGACCTGATGACAGCCGTCACCACGCCGAAGGTCTACGAGCGCGACTACACCATCGACCTGCCCTTCAAGCACGTCATGACCTGTGTCCGTTTCGCCTTAGGCACGGGCTTCCCCGCCGGCAGCACCATCAAGCGCATCCGTCTGATGAACATCGTGGGCAAGGGTACCTATCATATTGGCAGCAAGTGGGAACTGAGCACAGAAGCCAGCGACAGGAAGAACTATATCATCACCCGCGTCAACTACGACGTAACGGCCAACTCCTCCGGCACCATCCTGTCCGACGAGCGTGGCGACAGCTACGCCACCATGCTCCTGTTACCACAGAGCTTCACGCCCAATAGCGGACAACAGATAGAGGTGCTCTACAATAAGAACGACGGTTCCTCCGATGCCACCATCATTGCCGACCTGGGCAATACCCAGTGGCTGCCAGGCACCACCGTCACCTATAACCTCTCGGCAGCCGCCAACAACTACGACTACGTGCTACAGGTCTCCTCTGCCAACGTCAGCCATCGGGGTGGCTATGCCAACGTCAGGGTTGTCAGCTATCGCAGACCGACGGGTGGCGGCAGTGTGACGCCACTGAAATGGCGCGTCACCGGCTACAGCCTCGACAACGGCGCCACATGGACGGAAGAGAAGCCCGAGGCCGCCTCGTGGTTCGGCTTGGCCACCAACGGCACTGGCGGAACAGAAGATGAAATAGGTTATGTACACGTTAGCAAGCAGGATCCCAAGGGCACTGCCAGCTCCGTCAGTGCCAGTCAGGATGCCGCCAGACAGATAGCCGTTATGAAGGCCAACGGCACCCGTGGCGAGAACGCGCCCTTCGACCTGTCGCGCCACGATGTCAACGGCGGTCCGACGCTGCAGAACACCGCCAACTGTTACATCATCAATGCACCAGGCACCTATCAGCTGCCGCTCGTCTATGGCAATGCCATCAAAAACGGGCAGCCCAACACGACGGCCTATACCGGCTCACCCGCCATCAGCCATAAGGCGAACGCCACCATCAACTCACCCTATATCCGCGACATCGAGGCACCCGGAGGTGCGCTGTTAGTATGGCAGGATGCTGAGAATCTCGTATCTGCCGTTCATTTGGACGACGGCAAGGAGAACCTCGTTTTCACCATCGACGAGGACCACATCACGCCGGGCAACGCCGTGGTGGCCGTCACCAACAGTGCAGGCACCATCATGTGGAGCTGGCAGCTTTGGGTGACGGGACAGGATGTGACGGAGACGAAGCGGATGTTTGACTGTCACCGCAATTATACGGACATGATGACTGTTGACCTCGGTTGGGTTTCTCTTGGCGGCTCGCAGGCAGAATATGCAGGCCGTAGCGCCCTTGTCAGAATACAACAGGAGGGCGGTCAGATTGCCACGATGAAGATTTCTCAAATGAGCGGTACCGAGATTGTTGGGGCATGTTATGGTTCCGAGCCCGTCTACCAATGGGGGCGCAAAGATCCATTACGCCCCATGGATGGCAATGGCGGCTTCAAACAGTGCTACAGTCCGTCCAGCAGGACCCCCACATACGCTGGTGGTCCCGTTGACTACAAAGAGTCTATCCTTAATCCACACATCTTCTATGCCAGTACTGGTTCATGGAGTACCGTTTGTTATGCGAACACCTGGATACAAGGAATCGCAGCAAATGCCTACGGCTATCAAGGCTGGAACTATCCCAATGAAGAGAAAACCATTTACGACCCTTGTCCCGTAGGATTCAAGGTGCCTCATGAGTATACATTCTTCGGAACCACAACTGTTTCTTTGTATTCCTCAGGAACAAGCAACACAAATGGAGTTAATTCGGATTCAAAAACCTGGAATGTAAGTGGGGGCTTTAATCATGGCTGGAACATATATATTGACGGCAGGAAAAACGAAACCCTCTTCTTCTGCGCCAATGGATACGTCCACTATGACGGACATACCATATATTCCTTCAACCTGAACTATTTCACATGGTTGACAGCAGCCTCAGCGTCCGGGTGGGGTTTCCAAGCTATCTTTGGAGAGAAATTCTATATAGCAGCTGTTAATCCCACTGCTTACGGCTGGGGCATCCGTCCCGTCCGAGAGTCCGACTGGTACGAAGAATAACCCACGACTATGGACTGAAGAGTAACGAGTTTGGTCTGAATTCTCGAGAGAATTCAGACCAAACTGCATGAGTATCTACCAATACCCATCACGATTAAGATGTAATTCGGCCTCTTTTTTAGGGAAGCACAGCTTGTCACCCTTTTGTCACCCTCTGTCACCCTCTGTCACCCTCAAACAGGGTGCATAGCCTTTGTGGCAGGGCGTTTTGTCACCCTGACACCCTATTTTTGATTTTTCTTGTATAGCGACACATTTCAGCCATGTCTTTTACTATCCTGAAATTAAGAAAAATCGCTGAAAATTTGGAAGTTTCAAACAAAATACGTATCTTTGCGCAGAAGATTTATAAAAGAAACTACTATGGAGAAACAATCGATAATGGCTATTAGCTTTTGGCTTATCGCTTTTGGCTTTTTGACCGTCAGTTGTACCGATGACATGACCACCCCCGATTCCCCCGAAGGAGGGAAGCACGGACACCCCATCGCCTTTACTGTCAACGACTCTCAGGACTGGGAGCAGACGGGTGGTGACGAGACGCTGACACGCGCCATGGCACAAGGTATATTCGCACCAAAGGTGATGGCTGCGACCGATGACAAGGACGCCGATTGTCGCCTGACGCTGACGTCAACCGTGACCAACGGCATCTGCAACAACAAGCAGACGAAGCGAGACGCCGTGACACGCGGCATCGCCAACACCACACTCACCGACAGCGACTTCGGTGTCAGCGGTTATTACTACGAAGGTTCGTGGGACCCGCAGACGCCCAACCTGTTCTATAATGTACGCGGCTACTACGACAGCAGTCTGTCGGCATGGGCGCTCGACGAGCTGCAGTACTGGCCCAACACCACGAGCAGCGTACGTTTCTTTGCCTACGCCCCCTACACGGCTACGCCGACGGCCCCCTCCTCGTCCATCGTACTGCCCACCACGACGGAAGTGACCAAGCCCTACATCAATTTCAGCGTCAACGACAACATCGACGAGCAGACCGATCTCATGGTGGCAGCCTCCTTCCCCACCAGCTATCACGTCAACACAGCAGTGGAGCTGCCGTTCAAGCACGCACTGACCTGTGTCAAGTTTGCCACGGGCAGCAGCCTGCCCGAGGGTACGCTCTTGAGTGTCGCCCTGACCAACGTCGTGAAGCGCGGCACCTACCACATGGACTGCAGCGCCCCCTATTGGGAGGTCAGCGAGGACGCTGCCGACCTGAAAGACAAATACGAGCTGGGTGGACTGAACATCGACATGTCCACGGCACTGAACACCTCTATCCTTGTCGACAACAACGTGCAGAAGAGCACGCTGCTGCTGATTCCGCAGACACTGGGCAACGACTCTAAGGTGGAGCTCTACTACAGAGCCCCCAACGGCGAGTACCACACCATCGTAGCATCGCTGGCAGGCACCACATGGCTGCCGGGAACAACCGTCACCTACACCCTCTCGACAGCAGCCGACTACACCTACGTGCTGGAAGCCAGTTCCGTCACCGCCGCCTATCAGGGTGGTGAGGCCGATTTCTACGTCACCAGCTACCGCCAGCTGGCCGACGGCAGTGGTAAGACGGTGGTTCCCTGGCGCGTCATCGGCTACAGCACCGACGGCGGCCACACTTTCACCACCGAAAAGCCTTCTGACTACAACTGGGTAGGCATCGGCACCACGTCAGGCAAGGGCGGCATCAGCCCCGAGAAAGGACTGGCCATCGTAGCGCCACAGATAGGTCGTAACACCACACAGGGAGACATCATGATAGAGAATGTGCCCGAGGGTAGAGGTACCGAGACCAACCGCTACGACCTGTCGACACACGACCTCAACGGCAACGCAACACCGCGCAACACCGCCAACTGCTACGTCGTCAATGCACCGGGCCACTACAAGATTCCGTTAGTCTACGGCAACGGCATCAAGAACGGTCAGGACAACCCTGATGCCTACAGCGCCGCGAAGACGCCCAGCATAGACTATCAGGGACATACCATTACCTCGCCCTACATCTACGAGAACGACTACGCCTACCAGATAACCAATGCCAGAATAGTATGGCAGGACCGTCAGGGACTCATCACGCCAAGCAGCATCAGGCTTGACGACAACAAGGAATACCTGCTCTTCGACATCGGCGAAGAGAACATCGGACAGGGCAACGCTATCATGGCACTGCTTGACGACAACGGCACCGTCATGTGGAGCTGGCACATCTGGGTGACGACGCAGGACATCTACGCCACCATCCCCGTGACAAATCACAGCGGTGTCGTTTACAACATGATGCCTGTCAACCTCGGCTGGTGTACGTCAGGCGAAGCCGCTACCGCCTACGACGGTCGCAGCATCATGGTGAGAATCATGCAGGAGAACGGCAAGACCGCCACGTTCTGTGTGTCACAATCCTCCAGCATCTCCCCCAGCAACCCCACGTTAGGCTGGAACCCCTACTACCAATTCGGCCGTAAGGACCCCATGCTGCCCTGTAACCTCAATGGTAGCGAGATCACCCACTATCCCAACAACACATGGCAGAAAATCTATGGCACCGTCAACTACAACGTGGCCATCCAGAATCCTGACAAGCTCTATTACACTAACAACACTAGCACGTATTGGTGTAATGCAAGATACGGCAACGTCTGGAACAGCGGCGGAACCATCTCCTACCCCGCTTACGACTATCGGGTAAAGAAGACCATCTACGACCCGTGTCCTGTCGGCTTCCACGTCCCGGAGTCACACGCCTTCACCGGCTTCACGACAACTGGCCAGTATTCTAACAACTCCAGTCAGTTCAACATCAGCGGGTCGTTCAGCAAAGGCTACTTCTTCTGGACCGACGACACCAAGACAGCCACCATCTTCTTCCCCGCCTTGGGTTGGTGGCATAGTGACGGAAGTATGCAAGACTATGCCGGAGGTGGCTATTACTTCCCCGCCAGCATCAACAGCAACACCAACTATCTGTGGTTCTATTTCGACAAGTCATCTATCACGGTACAGTGTAACGGCACTCTGCCACCCTTTGCCGAGAGCATCCGCGCCACCACGGAAGACTGATGACCTGTCTGTCCGATTATCAAACTGTCTATTAGTCTAAACACTCATCGAACCTATGAAACGAAGAATCTATCATATCACGGCCCTTGGCTCTTGGCTGTTAGCCATCAGCCTTCTTGCTGTCAGCTGTGCTGACGACATCCCCCCCCTCAATCCCCCCGAAGGAGGGAAGGACGGGCAACCCATTGCCATCGAGGTGGACGACAGCCAGGACTGGCGACAGGAGCAGCAAGGCACCCGCGCCGCAGGCATGGC
>Ga0265301_10004487_pt1 | contig 14089 bp, 10 predicted proteins | sample AusTroGonzalo_MG_2_FD_193488 | JGI IMG/M metagenome (GOLD analysis project Ga0265301, IMG submission 193488) | Bovine rumen microbial communities from tropical cattle in Woodstock, Queensland, Australia - Gonzalo_04 | ecosystem: Host-associated > Mammals > Digestive system > Stomach > Rumen ...
TATTACGGCCCTCACGCTCTCCGCCAAACGGTCGGCGTTGAGGTCCTCGAGCCTGAAGTATGTTCCTCCGAGGGCCTGCGCCAGCCTCTCAGCGTTATCGAATCTTATGAACCCTGCACTGGCATCGATGACGACCCATCTAACCTGCGGAATTACCATATCCTCGGCCAGCTTCAGGACCTCCTCGTTTGCGTTGACGCCTTCCGCCAATGGGACGTTCGCACGCCCGTCAGTTATGAGGACCACATAGCACATCTCGCCCATGTGGGCGCGTGAGTAGGATGTCATGTACTCGTTGACGGTGACCAGTGCCTCGGATAGAGGGGTCTTGCCACCGGTAGGCATCTCCTCCAGCTTCCTGTAGCTGTACTCCACCGATCTGGTCGGCGGAAGGATCAGCTCTGCGGAATCGCGTCTGAAGGCCATCATGCCTATCCTGTCCCTCTTGACATAGCTGTCCCTGAGCATGGATAGGATCGCTCCCTTCACGGCCGTCATCCTCTTCCTCACTCCCAGCGAACCGCTTGCATCCACAAGGAACAATATCGTACAGCCTGCACGCATCTCGCGTACCTTCTCCCTCACGTCCTGATTCTGGATGTTGATCGCCAGGTCGGAATGGTCTCTGGATTTCTGATAGGGCGCCGCCGCACGCACGGTGGCATCGAATGCGATATCATGAGTCTTCTCGGAAGGTATCCTGGAACGGGCGTAGCGCCCTGAGGAGTTCGAGCTCTCCACCATCATCCTGCGACCCTTCTTGGCCGAGGTCTTGGAGACCTTCCTCCTCCCATCGTTCAGGTAATCTATGACCCTGAACTGGTCCCCGATCTCGAAGACCATGTCCTCCAATAGCTGATTGAAATCTATGTTCTCAGGAGGATCGGGTGGCTGATCCTCGTTCTCTTGGGGATCGTCGTTCTGCTCCTGTTCCTGCTGGTCATCTTCGGAAGGGGGCTCCTGATCGTCCTCCTGTTCCTCGGGCTCATCTGGTTTCGGAGGTTCTTGCTCCTGTTCCTGGACGTAGTTCCTCCTGTGGGCAAGGCATAGCATAGCGGCCTCCTCCACATCCTTCTTCATCACCTCGTCGCGACCGTTCAGTGCGGCCAACGCTTTGGCCGTGTTGATCATCGCTATATCCCCACGATATCCGTCCGCTAGCACTTTCACGGCCAGTTCTACCGACACGCCCATCAGGTCATCGGTCATACTGACCAATGGGAGGATCTTCCTGGCGCGATCTATGTTGGCCTCGAACCTCTCCTCCTCTTCCTTGTATCTCTCGATGAATCCCTCAGGATCCTTCTGGAAATCGGCATTGCGTCTTAGGACCTCGGCCCTCTTGTCCTCCTCTTCCGGGAACGAGGAATATGCGCAGAGATCGAAACGGTCCAGGACGTGGGAGCTCACATCGGAATCGGTAGGATTCATGGTCGCTATCAGGATGGTGTCCACTGCGTACTCCGCCGAGATGCCTTCCCTCTCCAGCACGACCCTGCCATCCATCACTGCGTTGAGAAGCGACATCAGGATCCTCTGATCCATGAGATTGACATCGTCCACGTACAGTATCGCTCCGTCAGCCCTGGAAAGTATTCCGGGCTGCATCACGGGCTTTCCTGACTTGATGGTCTTATCGATGTCCATGCCTCCGAATAACTGCTCCTCGGAGACGTTGACAGGTATGTTGATGAGGCTCTTGCCAGCAACTTTCCCGACGGCTCTTGCCAGAACCGTCTTGGCGGTACCCTGGCCGCCTCTGATCATGACTGTTCTTAGATTGGGATTCACCAATATGCATTGCATGGCCCTCTTGGCATCATCCATGCCAAGGACCGCTGAAAACGGGAACGTCCTCAGATCGACTGGAGGCATCTCTCAAGTTCCTCCGTGTCGAAGGCGGCCTCCTCGAAGGGTCTGCGCCTCATGCGGTGAGACATCACCAGTGCCGCCACTGCCCTGATGTCGTCCTTGGTGACCTCCTTCCTTCCCTCCAGAGCGGCGTTGGCCTTGGCGGCCTTCAGCATGGTTATGTCGGCCCTGTGGCCGTCTATACCGAACGATGTGGTGATCGTCACGATTGCTTTCACTATGGAATCGTCCGCAACGACGCTATGGACCTGCTTACGGGCCTCCGTGAGCCTCTCCCTCAAAGCCTCGGACTCCCCATAGCATTCCTTGGTGTACTTGAGAGGATCCGTATCGAACGCGACCCTCCTCTTGACGACCTCCATGCGGACATCGGTATCCTTATCTCCCTTGACATCGACAGACAGACCGAACCTGTCCAGAAGCTGAGGCCTGAGCTCTCCTTCCTCGGGGTTCATCGTCCCGACCAGGATGAATCTGGCTGCATGTGCGAATGAGACTCCTTCCCTTTCTACATAGTTCACTCCCATCGCTGCAGAATCAAGCAACAGGTCGACGATGTGATCGTCCAGAAGGTTGACCTCGTCCACATAGAGCAGGTTCCCGTTGGCCTGCGCCAGTACTCCGGGTTCGAACTTCTTCTCTCCAGTCTTCAGGACATGCTCGATGTCCAGCGTTCCTGCGACACGATCCTCTGTTGCACTCAGTGGAAGCTCTACCACCCTCATGGGAGACATGCCTGAATTCAAAGGCTTGCCCTCCGCCATCTTACGGTCACATTCAGGACACAGGGAATCCGGCCTATTGGGATCGCAATTGAATGGACATCCTATGACTGTCTCCCTGAAGGGGAGTATTTGGGCCAATGAGCGCACCGTCGTGGATTTGGCGGTTCCTTTCTCACCTTTGATGAGCGCTCCGCCGATACTTGGGTCGATAATGTTCAGCAGAAGGGCCTTCTTCATGTCCTCCTGACCTACTATGGATACGAACGGGAATAGGAGTTTCTCCATCATCACACCTTACTAAGCCTGGTTATCGTTAATCGGAGATATAAGCCAATGTCTATACATTCCTACATTTTTTAAATACTACATGACGATAAAAATGGACATAAATCGTCCCTTTCCATTTCAAAGATTTTAACATAAAAAAACGTAACTTCCTTGACTTGGACACATTTTATTGGTTAATATCGCCAACCGTATATACTCCTTGATTAATACGCTCCTGGAATATCAATCCAAGTGATATGATGAATGAGAACACAACAAAAATTACAGCTGTTGTCGTCGTACTCGTTCTTATCGTGGCAGGAATTGCTGCTTTCATGATCTTCAACAATGGTTCTGGATCCAAGAGCAACATCGATGCCGCTCTCGAAGTCTACGGAAACGCAGATAACGACTACAAGATAGACGATGCGGACAAGACAATCATCAACAACATTATTCAGGGAAAAGAGGGCTATACACTCGAGAAATACCCCCTCGCTGACGCTAACTTCGACGGAAAGGTCACACAGGCCGATCTGGAGCAGGTCAATGCCATCCTGAAGGGATACAGCACCACCGTATACCACCTCAATCACACAACGGATACTGCGACCTATCCTGACGGAACTTATGTTGCAAGCACAGCATGGCCTGTCAAGAAGACCATCGCAAATGGTGCCGCTAACGCACTCATTATGTACCAAATAACCGGAATTAAGGACAACATCGTAGGAATCAACTACTCATCTGGTTCTCCTCCGGACAAAATCATCTGGCCTGATTATGCGGCAATGCCCTCACTCGGTTCCAGTACAATGTACATCGATGAGACCCCTCTGGTGGATTGCCTTGAAGCAAATCCCGGAACAACCTGTGTACTTACTGCAGATAACAAAGGATACCTCGATGGAAAGAAAGGACTCTCTGAGAAGGAATTGGAAGAGAGATACCACCTTGATGTCGTAAGGTTAGAGCATGCTACACCCGACCCGGATGACTACTGTTCTGCTCTCCTGTTGATTGGATTCCTTTTCCAGAAAGATACTGCCGCACAGGAGGTAGCTGAGTGGACCACAAAGATCTACAACGATCTTGAGAAGAAGACATCAAAGGTAACTGAGAAGGTAAAAGCCACCGGTACCGCATACTACACGTATCTGTCTGGACCCTCATCGGATTACACAGCCTATTTGACACAGGCAGGAGCCATCTACCCCATCTGGTCTGACGCTGGATCCACCATTTACTTCGATGAGAAGGATTCCAGATATGATTCTCGTGTTTACGAAGACAGGTATCAGGGCGATGTCATTATTGCTTACAGAACAGGTTCTGGATTCCTGAAAGCGTCTTGGTATGATGACTCTGAGAACTGGAATGTAGAAGAGATGCAGAAACAGCTGGAGTACTTTGAGAATTTCAAAGCCTATGAGTCCGGAAATGTTTGGCATACCTCTGGAGATATGCCCATCGTAGCCCGTGTTCTTTACACTGCGGCCATACTCTACCCCGACGTCTACTCAATGAGTGAAGCTGATAAAATCCACCAGGAATTTGTAGATAAGTTCCTCGGAGGAATTTACAAAGTGAGCGATTTGAAATTCGTCCTGAGTCAGGCAGAAATCGAAGCGATGTGATATCAGCATGCCTGAGGACTCTGTGGAAACAAATGTAGAAAACTACATGGAGTCCGAAGACGACCTGGCAGAGGGATACTTTACCTCTGCCAGGAACAAACGCCTTATCCTACTTTTTTTGGCTGTAGCAACGATAATAATTGCTATATTCTCAATGACGGTCAATGGCCGTCACTTGAGCTTTTTCGAAGTACTCGAAGTAATCTACAACCATTTGACTGGTGTCGAATACGACATCTATACGAAAGAATGGTTTGACGACACATACATATGGGGCAATTCACTGCCTAGAATGCTATTCACCTTGGTTGCAGCTATAGGGCTGGCGATAGCCGGTGCATCTATGCAGAGTCTGATGAATAACCCCTTAGCTGACCCTTACACGGTCGGTGTTTCTTCTGGTGCTTGTTTAGGTTTGGCAGTATCTGTAGTAATCGGTCTTTCTGTCAACTATGGCGATAGCCTCACAATCGTGATTCTGTCATTCCTTTTTTCGCTGATCCCGATGGCAGCAATAGTTCTTCTATCTCCAAAAACAAGAGCGTCTCCTTCAACATTAATCTTGGCAGGAGTTGCGCTTTCGTATCTATTCAATTCATTAAACACGTTCTTACTTGTGACTGTGGACTCGGAGACTTTGACTGTAATCTACACATGGCAGACGGGAACATTGAGCTCTGTCGGATGGGATGTTCTTCCTGTCGTCATTCTTTTTGTTACAGCGGGTTCGCTAGTGGTATCCTATCTATCTAAACAGTTGAACCTACTATCTCTAGGCGATGCTAGTGCGTCGAGTCTTGGAGTGGATCCGGACAATCTCCGTATCCTGTGTCTAGTTGCGATAGCATTCATCGTCGGCGGTATCGTAGGTTGCGCCGGAGTGATAGGTTTCGTCGGTCTGGTAACGCCTCATATGGTCCGCATGGTGATTGGTTCTGACAACCGTTATGTGATCCCTGCAGCATCTTTTCTAGCAATCATTCTGATGCTCTTGGCGGATATGGGATGCAGAGCAGTATCTGATTACGACAACATTCCTATCGGTGCCGCACTTTCATTGATCGGCGCTCCGATTTTCCTATATTTGATAATAAGGAAGAATTCCTATGTATGGTGATGCAGAAGATCGGTATATGTCCAAATCCAGGAAAAGATGGATTGCAATACTGGTTGTTCTAGTTATCACTCTAATTATATCTGCATACTCTGTGAGTGTACTGTCTTTTAACATATCGTTCGTTGAGTCTTGGGAAGTGATCATAAGACATCTCGAAGGGATCGAACCAAGCAATTATTATGAGCGTATTAGAGACACATTAATCTTCGAAGGGAATCTTCCTAGAGTTCTTGGGGCATCACTTATCGGAGGCATTCTTGGAATAAGTGGTGCAATCATGCAGTACTGTGTACGCAACCCTCTTGCAGACCCTTACACAACAGGAATATCCTCCGCGGCACTTTTTGGTGTGACAATATGCTTGACTCTCGGTATTACGATACTTCCGCTGACGAATGATTCTGGACTGGTCTTTAACGCGTTCGTTTTCTCCCTAGTCCCCTGCGCCATAATGATATTGATTTCTATCAAGAGAAAAACCACACCTACAATGCTCATTCTCATCGGAATCGCGATGATGTATATCTTCACCGCCTTCACCATGGTGTTAAAATACAACGCGGAACCAGAGGTTCTTCAGCAAATTATAGAATGGAGTATCGGTTCGGTATCCAAAGTAACTTGGGACTCATTACCTCTTCTACTACTATCTGTAGCAGTTTTACTCATACTCACAATTACTCATTACAAAAAGATAGACGTGATGTCTGCCGGAGACAATATGGCAATCTCTCTTGGAACTGACCCCAAGAAGACCAGACTGATTTGCATGATTGTCGTATCGGCTTGTACTTCGATAGCAGTTAGTTTTTCCGGATCGATAGGTTTCGTAGGATTAGTTGTACCACACATTTCAAGACTGCTTGTAGGTTCAAGAACAAGCGCCCTGATCCCATGTTCAGCAATAACCGGTGCGTTTCTTTTAGTGGCTGCCGACACCCTAGCTAGATCATTTGGTGCAGGGTTGCCTGTGGGAGCGGTAACAGCAATAATTGGAAGTCCTGTGTTCCTGTATTTCTTATTCAAAATGAGATCGGGCGGATGGGGAAAATAAGAATCATAAATTGAGAGGATAATCATGGAATTGAAAATCGACGGACTTGGATTCTCATATCCGAGCAAGAAGGTCCTTGACAACATAACTGCCGAATATGAAGGAGCCCAGCTAGTCGCCATTCTAGGACCTAATGGGGTTGGTAAATCCACTCTCATCTATTGCATTGACCGTATCCTAAAACCAGAAGGTCATGTATTCATAGACGGCAAAGATTCTTACGAATACCGCATGAAAGAAATGGCCCAAAAGATAGGGTACGTTCCATATGCATCTTCTGATATTTTCCCCATGAGCGTAGTGGATGCCGTACTTCTTGGTCGTCACCCTCATAGCAATTGGAAATCAACAAGAGAAGATGTAAGGCTAGTCTACACGATGCTCAAAAGATTGGGCATAGATGATCTAGCTGATTCTAAATTCAACGAATTGAGTGCAGGACAGCACCAGAAAGTGATGTTGGCCCGTGGTCTCGTACAACAACCAGAAATATTACTTTTGGACGAACCTACTGCTAACCTAGATGTCAAACATCAATTGGGAGTTACAAAATTACTACGCGATATCTCACACGAAGACAATGTCCTTGTGATTATGATCTGCCATGATCTGAACATAGCTGCGAAATACGCTGACTCCATATTGATGATGAAAGACGGAACCATCTACGCAGCAGGAACACCAGAGGAAGCACTGACTGAAGAAAACATCCGTGCCGTATACGATGTGGAATGCCACGTGATAGAAGATGAGGGACGCCCACATGTCATTTTGAGAGAGGGTTCTCTCTGAAATCACTTTTATCCAACCATCCATTTACATATTCATGGTCAAGACAATCAAGATCGACGAATCCAAGTGTGACGGGTGCGGGCTATGTGTGGAAGCCTGCCATGAGGGTGCTTTAGCACTCGAAGATGGTAAAGCGAGACTCGTCAGACCAAACTTCTGTGATGGAATGGGAGATTGCCTGCCCGCGTGCCCTCAAAATGCGATCTCGTTCGTTGAGGGTTCTCCCGCACCAAGGATCAACATGATGGCCCAGTCTAATGTTCCTATAGGCGGTCTAAAGATGATGTCGATTCCAGGCGTCCAATGGCCGATACAACTAGCTCTTGTTTCATCTATGTCTGATTTTCTCAAAGGGACTTTGATCATCGGTGCTGACTGCACTGCGTTTAAGGTCGAAAACTTCAAGCAGCAATTCGTAGGGAAAAACCCTCTGGTCATCGGATGCCCCAAACTTGATGACAGAACTAGATTCGACAAACTTGTCGAGATATTCAAGAACAATCCTGTGGACGATGTAAGAGTCATAAGGATGGAGGTACCCTGTTGCAGTCAGCTTACAAAGTTAGTAAAGGCCTCTATCGAGATGTCAGGAAAGGACATTCCGGTCGAAGAGATCGTTATCGGAAGGGATGGCAAAGTCATTGGTTGAAGGATATCATAAGTCGTAAACTCTGTCCACATTTGCGGACCAGTTTGCCATATCTGGCTATGTTAGGCATCCCTAATAACGACACACTCATATACATCGCTGGATGATATGTCCTTAACCTAATCAAAGTGGACACTATGGGCGATGTTATCGAGATAAAGGAACTCGTCAAAAAATACGGCGAGAAGACGGCCGTGGACGGCATTTCATTCTCGGTTCACGAGGGAGAATTGTTCGGTTTCCTGGGTCCCAACGGAGCAGGAAAGACCACAACGGTCAGATGCATCTCTACACTAACTAACATCACCTCCGGGCAAGTTCTTGTTAATGGCATCGATATCGCCAAGGACCAGACAGAGGCCAAGAAGTACATGGGAGTAATCCAGCAGCAGATCTCTCTAGACAAGGACCTCACCATCAGGGAGAATATGATCTCCCATGCGATGTATCACGGGATGGGAAAGAAAGAAAGAGATGAAAGATTGAAGGAACTCTCCGACTACTTTGGTCTCGAGGAATATTTGGACAAACCAGTGGACGCCCTTTCTGGGGGATGGAAGAAAAGGGCGGCTATTGTCTGCGCCATGCTCCACCAGCCGAAGGTTCTGTTCCTCGACGAACCCACCACTGGTCTCGACATTAACGCAAGACGCCTTCTTTGGGACGTCGTAAAGAGGCTGAACAACACAGGAACCACCATCGTTCTCACTACCCATTACATCGAAGAAGCCCAGGTCCTCTGCGACAGAGTGGGAATCATCGACCGCGGAAAGATCATCGCCCTCGACACCCCCAAGACACTCATCGAGAGGACCGGAAAGATGTGCGTAGAGAATCTCGAAGGCAAGAAGACGATCTATCGCTACTTCTCAACGATGCCAGAAGCACAACAGTATGTGACCGATAACAAGCTAGAGGAAGCGGTAGTCAGAAGAACTACTCTAGAGGACGTCTTCGTAGAGCTCACCGGAAAATCGGTAGGTGATCAGAGATGACCGAATACAATAGAAGCACTGGTTTCTTCCATCAGGTCTACCATGTAGCATGGTCTGACCTGATGTACCTGAAGCACACATTCTGGAATACGGTGATCATGACTATCATGACTCCTCTGCTGTACCTGATTGCTTTCGGTTACGGACTGAGGGGTGGAGAGACCGACATTGGAGTCTCCTATGTGGCGTTCGTCATCCCTGGTATCATGGCGCTCAGCTCGCTGTCCTCTTCGTTCACATCGACGTCGACAAGGATCAACGTTCAGAGGCTTTACTACAAGAGCTTCGACGAGATGATGATGTGTCCTCTAAGCTACGGCGCAATCATCTTTGGAAAATCCATGTTGGGATTCATCAGAGGATTGCTAGGAAGCTTTGTCATGTACATCCTAGGACTCTTCCTCGCACCCGACTTAGCTCTGACGCCTTTGGCAGTCATCTGTGTCGTATTATGCTGCGGAACATTCTCGATGCTCGGTATGGCTGCCGCTCTCATCGCGAAATCACATGCGAGCATGGCGACGTTCAACAGCCTGGTCATCCTCCCGATGACTTTCCTGTGCGGAACGTTCTTCTCAGTAGATTCGCTACATCCGATCTTCCAGGCAATCCTGTACTGCCTCCCGCTGACCCATGCTAGCCTCACGATAAGAGCCGCATGTCTACCGGATGCGATACCCGACTTCCCATGGGTCTCACTGGTTGTCCTGATAGCATTCGCAGTAGGATTCTTCCTGTTGAACCGCTACCTGCTCAAGACCAGAAAGGTCTGATCAGGAACTGCGAACTCCATGGAGGATCTCGTCGAGGATATACAACGCACCCTGGATACCATAAATAGGGCGAGGGATCACGTCGTCTAGACCCATGGTAGAATGTCCTATGGGGACACCTATCCTGCACTCACCGTTGAGCCTCATCGTCACCGCGGTAATACCTTCGCAGAGGACTATGTCCGAACCTATCTTAGGCTCTACTCCGAATGATTGACCGTAGTCTATGGATTCGAGGAAAGCCTTGAGTCTATCAATCTCCAACTGATCTGATCCGGGATCCACATCCACTGCTACAGGTGCCGTTGCTAGATAGGAATACATCCATTCTGTCAGAGGCCTGATGACAGATGCGATACCGGCAGCGGAGAACTTCAGACCTTTGATCCTCAATGCGTTGTATCTCATCCCGACGAACTTCTGATAGATCTTATCTCTAGCTTTCGCCACCTTTGACAAGGGAACGGACGCGTCCTTTCCTGTGGCTTCTGCTATGGTCTTGTAGAAAGATTCGACAGCATCGAAGCCTACGGGCGCTCCTGCCTCGGAGCGTATTATCTTCAATCCTGCAGCCCTGTAGAATTCCATGAGATCCTGACATGCCTCAGGGCACACCACTACACAATACTCTGAGTTGACAGAATCCTTGAGGTCGCTCAGGTCGGCCCCTGCTCCAGGAGCGCATCTTACCTTCAGGCCCATCGATTCTATGTTCTCTATGATCTCTTCCAAAGCCGCTTTGAAATCCTTGTCCATGACAGTGATTCCGATTATGTTAACGGTGTCCTTGTCCGTCCTCTCCTTCTTCGGATCCAAGTGTTTCATGATCTCGAGAAGAGTATGATCGTAACCTTGCGTCATCGGGATAGACACGAGAGACTCGTCCATGAATATCGCCCTGTCCTCAAGACCGGCTTCTCTAATCGCACGATCATGGTTGTCGCCTATGAGCCCCGCTCCTGGGGAATTGATGATCACAATCAGGCCGGGTTCTTTATCACCGACAATCGGCAGCCCTTCTTCGAGTTTATAGTAAGCACCGTTGATGTAATCATACTCGTCCAGATAGGTTGCGGGCACCCTCGGGTAACCGTAGAAATATGGTATGTAAAATGAATCGTTCTCCTCCAACCTTACCCTCGGAAATACCGCTCCGGAGTGGACCATGAATCTAACCCTACATCCTCCCGGACCGTGAAGGAAAGCAACGGCGTCGGATATACTCTCGACCGCCATGACCGCACCTACGAATCCGTCAGGCAACGTCCTCTTCATTGCAACCCTCCTCTCTTCCATCCTTCCTCCTCGGGAAGGCGCATGATGTTCTCAAGATATTCCGCATACTCCAATGTTGGTGTGATTCCGAGTCCGACCTTCCCTACTCTCGCGAAACGGATTCCCTCATTCGGCCTGGCGAGATCGGATATTATGAGATCGGGCTTCAGATCCCTTACGTCCTCGATGAAGTGATCGGTGTCGTAATCCTGAGTAATGATGTCTATGTGACGAGAGATCAATTCCGTCTTCTTCTTCCTCGGACTCGGTTGCACTGCTATTAGAGGAATCACCGCACCAAGATCGAGAAGAATGTCGATTAACCAATCCGCATTGAACGAGAGCTTGTTTATGATGACGATCCTCTTGCCTTCGAACCTGTTCCGGTGCTCGGCGACAAATGCATCATACAATTCCTCTACCCTGCGAATCTCCTCTTTAGCCTCATTCTCCATTCCGGTGTACGAACCGATCCTGTCCAACCACTCCTCGTAATCATACAATCCCACAGGCATCGGTATCGGGAAAAGAGAACGTCCCGTGCGATGACGAATATGCTCGTAGATCTCCCTGTTGTTTGCAGTATCGTTGATCAATAAATCGATCGACGCACGGCAGAAATTCTCGATGTTATCGAGCGTGGTCTCATCCAAGAATCTGCAGTTCACTTTTAGTCCGAAACCTGCGAGCATACGGTCTAACTCTTCGACATGTTTCTTGGTGTGAATGTCGAAGAAAGACTGTCCTATTAGATTGACATAACCTTTCTCTGGCTGGACGCCCAGATCGATATCCATCACTATGTTGGACACCGCCATCATGAACCCGTCGGAATACTCGCCGACGATGTCTCCATCAGCAGGGACATATTGAATGTCTACTCCGGGATTCTGCTTCATGATTCTATCTATCACGCTAATGCAGTCATCCCCGATTATTCCGGGCATGCATGTCGTAATCACGGCTATCTTCTTGTGTCCCTCAGCGATCGTATCGTTCAATGCCTTCTCTAGATACTTGACTCCTCCGAATATGGAGACAGCGTCGTCCATCATGGTGCATCTGATGTTGTGGGTGGGCACGGTGGTAAAGATGTCTCTGTCAAAGAGTTCCACCACAGCCTTACTCCTTGAAGTATCCATGAAATACAGGCAGCTCTCGGGACCGTGCAGCACTACGGCGTAATCCCTAACCTTCATGTAAGCGGCAAGGGCACCGTACGCGGCACATGACATCATGATGCGAGAATCCTTGATGGACCTCTTGCATCTGCTGCATCCACCGCAGGGATCTCGTGTAGGCGACGGCGGGTCTCCCCGACGTATCTCTCTTCCCGCTGCGAGATCGGATAACTGATCGTCATTGAGCGGTGTCGGGTAGACGCATTTCACCTTCCCTTCCGAGACATCTATCACACGCTGCGCAACTGAATCGATCGATTGGGAGATTACCGAATCCGGGAACATCTCCCTAACAGTGTGACCATTGCCCTCGGCCTCTGCGAAAAGGTTGTCCCTCGGCATGACCGCGATGACCTCCGTGCCGGTGGCCTTCGCGAACCTTCTAACTAGCTCGTCCTCCCCTTCGACACCACGGGAGTTAAGCAAGATGCCTATCAGACGGGGCGACCCCGTGTCGAAATTGCCCAATCCTTTCATTATGTTGTTCGCGGCGTACATCGCCATGAATTCGCCAGATGTGACCAGGATTATCCCGTCCGCATACTCTCCCCTTAGAGGTACCGCGAATCCTCCGCAGACCACATCCCCCAGGACATCGTATATCTTCATATCCACATCCAATTCGTCCGCACCCAGCTTCTTCAAGGTATCGAACGTTGTCAGGATACCGCGTCCGGCACATCCGATACCGGGTTCCGGGCCTCCGGCCTCGGTGCATAATACGCCATCGGTACCTTTCATAATCACGTCATCGAGTTTCCTTTTCCCAATGGGCGTGGTGCGCACATAATCGAGTACGGTAGGCTGGGCCTTACCCTCTAGGAGTAGTCTGGTAGAGTCATGTTTGGGATCACAACCGACTTGCATGACCTTCTTGCCCTTCCGAGCCAAAGCTACTGAAATGTTCGCGGCCATAGTGGATTTTCCTATTCCGCCCTTACCGTACAGTGCTAGCTGATACATCGGCATCGGAAAATGAATCGTGCTGGACGATATAAAAATTGGATTGTTCATCCAAAGCGTACATATCTTCAAATCAAGAATACCAATTTTTTGTTACAGAAAAACCATGATAAAATGACAACAGTCTTTATCATAGAAGTCTATACCACCTCGTTGGAGGCAAACTGATGGGGATAAACATCGGGATTTGTGAAATGGAGGCCAAGAACGCTTCGTGCAGAGAACTGAGATCAACGGTCGTCAGGGTCCATGTGGATAGCGACAAAGGCTTCGAAGACATCGCCGAATACGAAGAACTGGTTGATCTGGATACCGCGAAGAAAGCAGTGGGAGATTGGGCTGCATTCATCAAAAGGAACAGAATCAACGAGGAAACAGATGCAGTCTACATGAGCAAGGTCAAGAAGGAGGAGGACATCAAGCTGCTCCAGCCCCTGGCCAAGAAGGTCTGCACAGGATGGATCCCCATGCAAGGGCTCTCCGAAGATAGGAAGGCAGAAGTCCTGAAGGTCTCGAGCAAGGACGACATCATCACTGGATGGGATCAGCTCGAGTTCGACGAGATGAACGAGCTCTGCTCCAAGTGCCCCCTGTCATGGGACAAGGGCCGCGGATGCATCGGTGCGTTCGGTCCCGACACCAGCAAGCTTCCCGAGATCGCTGCGAAATACAACTGCCCGATCACAGCTTCCGCACCTCAAAGTGCAAAGAGCCAGAAGAAGTTCACACCTGCGGATGCAGAGGCGCTCCTGAAAGAGGTCGCCATCCTCAGAGATGCTCTCCCCAAGG
>Ga0265301_10004491_pt1 | contig 14080 bp, 6 predicted proteins | sample AusTroGonzalo_MG_2_FD_193488 | JGI IMG/M metagenome (GOLD analysis project Ga0265301, IMG submission 193488) | Bovine rumen microbial communities from tropical cattle in Woodstock, Queensland, Australia - Gonzalo_04 | ecosystem: Host-associated > Mammals > Digestive system > Stomach > Rumen ...
GAAGGTGAAGTTACCGGCATTCGGCAACAGCAGCATCACAGCTACGGCGATGAGCGCACCCACGAGCAGGTACGGTTTACGACGACCGAGTCGGTTCCATGTCTTGTCCGAATACTTACCTACCAACGGTTGCACGATCATACCCATCAACGGCGGAAGAATCCAGAAGAAACTCAGCGTGTGAGGGTCAGCACCCAAAGTAGCAAAAATGCGGGAGATGTTTGCGCTCTGCAGCGCGTACGCGATTTGAACTCCGAAAAATCCAAAACTCAAATTGAAGAGTTGTGTAAAGGATAAATTCCGTTTCTGCATAGTATTTTTCTATTAAGCTTAAGTTGCGATTTATTAAATCGGGCACAAAATTACTACATTTTTTTCAAATACGCAAGAGTTTAGTGCATTTTTTCGTATTTTTTGTGTATTTTTGATTCGAAACGTACCGAAACGTTGCAAAAGTTTGGAAAAAGTCTATCTTTCTCCAAACAAGTAGAAGAGCGAAAAAGAATGTTTTTCGCCTATATTGCAAACGACGCTAGTTCAAATACTCTATATTAAAAGCTTTGGATATCCATTACCGCATGGAAGAATGCATCGTTGTCAAGATCGGAACGATTGCGCACACGTGTCTTGTAAGTATAAACGGTGTTAATGGAATAATCCAGCACTTTGCTGATTTGGTCGTTGTCGTTAATTCCTAACCGAATGAGAGCGAAAATACGCAGTTCGGTAGAAAGTAGTTCGTTACCCTTAACGGTGAGTTCTTCTCCTTCTCTCAATAGGGCGTTGAAGTCCTTGATAAAGTTCGGGAATATATGCAAGAATGATTGGTCAAACTGCTTATAAAAGTCTCGTCGGCAGTTGTGGGCATCTATATAATTGGGAATGACGACCAATTCATCCGTCCGCTTCTCTTGTGCTTTGCGGCGGACAAATCGTTCATATCGTTCCAATCGTGTTATAAGGTCTGACATACTACAGCAAGAAGAACCGATATACTCCTCCTTGATACGATTGGTTTCAAGCAATTTTTCATTCATGGTTTGAATCGTGCTTTGCGCCTTTCGTATGGCACGCATGCGGTTGACCAATATAATCAGCATGACTAGAAGAGCAGCCAAGAGAACATATAGAAGGGTGGACTGAATGGCGATGCGGTGGTTAGTATGTTCAAGGGTGAGTAACTGCTCTTGCTCGATGATCGGCAAGATTCGTCCAACCGATAGCTGACGATGCCTTGCGTTGTAGTACTCCGCATCATCCAGCGCCATACGGATGTAGTAAGCCGCGTGCTGCAGGTCTCCTTCTTGGTGCAGTCTCTGTGCCACAAGCGCCAATGCGATCGTCTCTTTGGTGGAACTTCGCAGGTCACTGATAGCGGCTTGAATGAGGTATGGACCGGCAATGTCTGTTTGTCCCTTTAAGGTATATGCATGCGCCATACTGGAATAGGCAATCGCTTTTTCATGCTCGGTGATCGTGGTGCATGCCAAAGCCAGTTTGAACTGCTCAATAGCGCGCGCATAATCATTCATTTTGACTTTATACAAAGCGGAGGTGCTCCAGTACAGGACCGTATCGGACGGTTGAATGAGCTCCAAAGCTTTCTCGCTCAGTGCGTTACCTTCTTTGATATAGATATAACTGAGATCGCCTTGCACATAATCCGCCATATCGTATTTGAGGCGGGCATAATTAGTGTAGTAGTAAATCCTGTCTTCCGTGTTCAGTTGGGTCGGATCAATGTGTTTAAACACCTCCAAGGACTCGTGGAACAAGCCGGAACTGAGGTAAATGAATGCCCGTTTTAGCTCCGCTTTGGATTGATAGTCGGGATGTCCCAAGAGTTTGGCTTCGTCAATCATCTTGTTGACGAGACTGAAGGCGGTGTCATAATTAAAGGACTGGTATTCTTCGAAGAGCAGTACGTATTTCTCGTACGTATTGATGGAGGCGTCATGCTCGATAGCCTCAATGCGCTGATGCTTCTGCCGGTCATACTCCGCCTTTCGTTGCAATTCGTGGTCCAACTGATCAATATCAGTGGCTTGCATGGCGAAGCCCAACGGACAGAGACAACAGAGCACTCCTATTAATAAATAACGATAAGACATAGCGTGTTAATGGATAAGTCTGCCAAATGAGTCGTATGTGTTTCCGTTCACGGAAATAAACAGTCTCCCTTCTCGAAAAAACTTGTGCACCTGACCATCCTGATCCGTTGTCGTAAGTCCTTGCTCAGAGGGTGTAGGAGGTTGGCAATCACTCGCTTGATTCCATGAGAGAACGGAAGGAATATTATTCATGTTTTGGTTTACGTTTTGGAAAGAGAGATTGCAATACGTTGCCGTACCTCTTGCTCCGAAGAAGTATATTCCCGTTGTAGCTCCATCGATAGCTATGTTCTTGAATGCGATATTATTAAGAGGATTGGAGTTGGTTGCACGAACATACATTCCGTAGGAACGAGAGTTGGAGATACGGATGTTATTAAGCGTAACATTATGAATGGCATAATAGGTAGTACTGCCTATGTTCACAGCTCCTTGTGTATTTCCCCAGAAGTCACCGCGGTTACCACGGGTTCCACCGATACAACCGCAATGATCAATGGTCACATCATAGATATCGATCGTTCCGTTCGTATCAAATCCTGGACCGGAGAAGTCTGAATTAACACGCAAACCGCTCTCTAAAGCATCAAAGATAGCAAGATGGTGCGCCGTGTGATTTTTGCCCCCGAAGAAGCCAAGCGAACTGGCACGCCAGTTGTTTTCGGCTGTACAATAGGCGAAAGTTACATTTTGACATTTAACGACTACGCTCCATGAAGCCATGTCGTCATCCCCGTTGTTGCGGAAGGAACAATAGCGAACCGTATGTCCGTTACTGCTGTGAGAGCAGTTCACTCCATCCGCGTAGTTGTTACGGAAACGGCAGTGCTCGATCAGCAGGTTGGTGGAACCGCTACCTACATAATTCGCAATCCATGCACCGCATTCAAAATGCTCTGCCCAGCAGTTGCGGATAACGGAGTTATTGCCCCAACTGCCCATGAACGCCTTGCCGACTTGTTTGTTGGCATCGGCATTGTAATAACGCTGGTTATTGATCGTGTTGAAATAGATACCCTCTACACGCAAGTTACTGGCTTCCGTCTCAATGCCGCGATACCCGTACGTGCTGGGGTCATTGGAAGTGGTATTGAAGTAAACGGTCGTGTACCACATACCGGCACCGATAAGCTGCGTACCATTGGCGGAGATCTTGATCCGGTTAGAACTGTTCCATGTCCCTTCGGGGATGTAGATGATCTTGCCGCCGTTATTGGCTACGAACGTGGGTAAGTCACTTCCATCGTACTGAACCTTGTTGCCGCTCAGACTTTCGTACGTCACTTTCTCCGGCACGGGCTCCAGTTCCACGAAATCAATGGTGTACGGGGTGGTGTTATTATCCGTCTTCACGATCTTGAGGTATTCCGAAGAAGCTACCTGACGGGATAGTTTGATATGCATCTCATCACACCGCATACGTACCACATTGCCGTTACCCGGGGTGGCAGGATGGTTGGTCGGGTAGTTGCCGCCGTTCACCGTGTACTGCCAAGCCCAATAGCTGTTCAGCGTGAGCGATCCTACTTTGTCGTTACCGGCATAGATATCGATATTTCCGGTAGTTCCCGTTCCGGCAGCGTTGTCGGGCAGGGAGAAGCGAATGGTCAGACCGTCTCCGGCTTTGTTCACTTTCCATTGTACATAACTGTTGGGCTGTATCAGCTGCAACGCTTGCTGATGAGAAGCTTCCGACTGGAGATCCGCCTGATTGTCCGAGGCGGCAAGGAAAGAACCGTCGGTCTCGCAGTAGTTAGGCTCCGCCTCATAGCGCTCATAGGGACGGTTGTAGAAACCGCGCTGTTGCGCGTCCGTAGCAAAAAGATAGACGTGCGAACCGTCCACGATCTGCGTCGTGTCGGGAGTAGGCTCCGGATCCGGACCGGGAGAAGTGCTGTAGCAGGGCTCCGAGAGAACACAAGGAGCGGCATAGCCTTTCTGGTTGATCCAGGTGTAGATATTCCCATCAAAATCGTTGGTGTAGAAGACAGGACAAGTATGTGTTCCGGTATAAGCAGCGGTGCGGAAGAAGCAGTCGTTATTTCCTATGACATCTTCACTCGGGTTCTGCCACCAAGCTTCCGGATCCGTGCAGAAACCGAAAATATTGCTATAAATCGCCGTTTGTGTCCCTATACCTGGTGTAGACCAGTTTATGGCGAGTTGTGCAATATTGATCGTCTTCCCGTAGATATTGCCGGTGATATGGTAAAGACGGTCTCCGTCTCGAGCTATGTTCTGTGCGCCGTCACTGGTAAGCGAGAAGTTGGTGCAGATACCACGGTTGCTATTCTCTGCCAGCCAATTTACCCATTGCGTGCCCGTTATATCTACGGCAAAGGTAAAGGACTCATCCGCTTCAAAGTTATTGCTTGATGCAAAACTATTCGTGCTGCAGTCCCACTTCACGATATAGCACCCGTCCGAACCTATCGGGTTATTAAGCGTTTGAGCTGCTTGCATACTTGCGCAAACCATAAGGGCAAGTACAAAGGATAATTGTTTTTTCATAAAAGTGTATGTTTTGGTGATTTGCATTTCGTATGTACATTATGTAAAATCGCTGCAAAGGTACAATAAGTTTTTGACATATCCAAATCTGAGCGCCAAAAATCAAGCAAAATAGGCTGATTTTTACTTATAAAATCTCTTGATAATTTTCAAGTATATAGAACGCATTATTATTATAATAATAAGTTATAGACAAAATGTAAAAAACCTCTATATTTTTATCGTACTATTTTTGTATGTGCGCGGAAAGCAGTAATTTTGTGCAGAAATTTTAAGAAAAAGATAGGCAATAAGCCTTATATAAAAATGTTTAACTTTTAATTTTTTTGTGTCATGAAAAAGATTTTTACTTTTGTTGCTTTCGTAGCAATGGCAATGGTGGCTAACGCTCAGTATGAGTGCAACAACCCGATTGGAGAAGACGGTCGTTACATCGTTAAGTACGATTGTGCAGCCGGAGCTTTCGCAGCATCTAACGACATTACGGCTGACGAACCGTTTGTTTTTGCAATTGACATTAAAAACACATGGTTGGAGAATTGGGTAAAAGGTACTCCTGAAGTAGCCGGAGCATCGCGTGGCGTGGCTTGCAATTTCTGGACCAACTACGGTGATGTGGCAGGCGATATCAAACGTTTCAAACAAATCAACGGTACCATTTACGGTATGACGCTGGCTCTGAGTCAGGCAATGGTTAATCCTACGGAGTCACCCAAGGCTACCATGGCTGACAGTATTGTTTATGTATGGGGTCAAGTATTCGGCTTTGAGTACACAGCGGATAACGCTGGTGCAAAATGGTGGCAATGGGATGGTAATCCTGAGGGACAAAATACCTTTGCACCGGGTTCTGACGGAGCTCTCTTCACTACTATTCCTTACGTAGCAGGACGTGGCGTGGACGATTTCTATGCAAATGATTTTGATGAAGGTATGTATGGTATGGAATCGAAGGGTTATGCAGCTCCCTGCGTATTCGGCGAATCATCTGCTATCGAGCATGCTGAAGTTGAGGCCAAAGGTGCTAAGTTCGTTGAGAACGGACAACTCTACATCATGAACAATGGTGTTAAGTACAACGTACTTGGTACAGCTGTAAAGTAATTTATTCAAGATAAGTCGGAGCGGTCCCCTGCCGCTTCGACTTTTTCTTTTTTGCATAATTCCGACTTTGTCGGAACAGGGGATAAAAATGAATAACATCATGAAGAACCACTTACAAAGAGCCCTTGTACTGAGTTTAGGTCTCATTCTTCCATTTACAGTATTCGCCAAGACCATATCGGGAACCATCCGTGATGCGAGTGGAGAAGCAATAGTAGGAGCAAGTGTGTTGGTGCAAAACACCTCGAGCGGTACGGTTACGGACTTGGACGGTATGTATCAATTAGATGTGGATGCAGGCAAGAAGATCGTTATCTCCTATGTGGGATATAAGACGCAGACCATCACCGTGACGGATGGTCGCGCTGTGTACGATGTGACTCTGGTGGAAGATAGCGAGGTGCTGGAAGACGTCGTTGTAGTGGGATATGGTACACAAAAGCGTTCCGACGTGACGGGTGCTATTTCCTCGGTCAGCGCCAAGGATATTGAGTCTTTTTCTACAAAGTCGTTGGCTGAGTCCTTGCAAGGTTTGGCTGCGGGTGTAAGTGTAACGAAAGGAAGTGGCGCGCCGGGAGAAGGAGCGGAGATTCTCATTCGTGGCGCAGGAAACTTGAGCGGTATGAGTCCCTTGTATGTGGTGGATGGTGTTGCACAAGAGGCGGGATTCTCTTTCAATATGCGGGATGTGGAGTCCATCGAGATCCTGAAGGACGCCGGTTCGGCAGCTATCTACGGAAGCCGTGCTGCCGGAGGTGTGATCTTAATTACGACGAAACACGGGCGTCAGGAGAAGACGCATATAAACCTTAATATACGCGCGGGATGGCGCAAGACCCTCAATCGTTTGGAACTATTGGGGACAGAAGATTGGATTCGTGCTCGGGATGCGTGGGGCACGGGTTCTACTTTATCCACCATGGGGGTCAGCTCGATCAATGAGTTGCCCAACACCAATTGGATGGATGTGATGTATGGTACGGGTATTGAGCAAGAGTACAACGCCAGCATCACGCATAGCGCAGAGAAGACGAATCTGTATATGTCAGTCGGTTATCTGGATGAGAAAGGTACCTACTTGGGCACAAGCGCAAAGCGTTTCTCTTTCCGTACCAACATTGACCATAAGATCAGCAAACATGTGAGTATAGGCGAGTCTGTTTATGGTACATGGTCCAAGACCGACCCGGCAGCTAATTCATCGGTTTATTATCATACCATACCTTTCCGCACCGTACCTGTTGCAGAGGTGTATGACGAGGACGGTTTGTTCGCCAAAACGCCTACCTCAGTTGGTTCAGGACCGAACTTTGCAGGTCTTGAGGATGCCTTCAAGACCTATCACAACGATAATTATACACTGAATGCTCGTGCCTATTTGGATGTAAAGTTCATAGAGGGTCTGGTATGGCATACCAATGGTTCTGCCTCTCTCACGGCCTATTCGAACAATCAGTTCCAGGAATATAAGGACTTTGGTCCGGTGCAGGTCGGCGTACCCGGCGGAATACTCTATTCCGGTTCGGGAACAACGCTCAATTTGATGTTCAACTCGACCTTGTCGTACGAGCACACATGGGAAAATCATCACTTCAAAGCGATGGTCGGAACCGAGTGGTGGCGACTCGACGGGTATGGAATATCGACGGAAGCCTATAACTTCACGGTTAGCCCTGCCTCCTCTATAGCTTTGGCGTCCGAGGGGAACACCAAGAAAGCAAGCGATTCCACGCCTCAAGAGCGTAGAGGCTCGGCGTTTGCACGTATCAACTATGAGTATGGAGGTCGTTATCTATTGGCAGTCAATTTCCGTGCAGATGCTTCGGATCGCTTTGTGAAGAAGAACCGGTGGGGATTCTTCCCATCCGTCAATGCCGGTTGGCGTATCTCGGAAGAACCATGGGTGAAACCGGCTACCGAGGATTGGTTGAGCAACATGAAGATCCGTGCTTCATGGGGTATGTTAGGAAACGACAATGTAGCGCAATACATGTACGAGAGTACCTATGCGCTGACGGGCGTCAGTCATAGCTTTACCAATTCCGCCACCCGCGCCACAGGAGCATGGTTGGCTGTGATGGGAAACGAGAACCTGCGTTGGGAGCAGGTGAACCAGTGGGATATAGGATTGGATCTCGGATTCTTCAATAATCGCTTGACGGTGACCTATGACTTCTATAACCGCCAAACGAGGGATATGATTTATCGGGGGAGTCTTCCTCTCTCTTCGGGAATGAGTTATTACTTTGCATCGGACGACCCGGGTAACACGGTACCGGTCTATTTGAATGCCGGATTGGTGGAGAACCAAGGTCATGAGATCGCTATCGGTTGGAAGGAGAAACGGGGTGATTTTGAGTATGGCATCCAATGGAATGCATCCTTCAATAGAAACATGGTAAAGCAAGTCGGTGATGCCCCGGGTGCGGAACCTATCGATGCAGGCGTGGATAACTCCTGGACGCTCCTTGCTCGCACGCAAGACGGTCAACCTATGGGACTCTTCTATGGTTACAAGTGCCTGGGCATCTTCCAGAACCAAGCCCAAGTAGATGAATATAACCAGCGGGCATTGGATAATTGGCGCGCTCAGAACCCGAATCATCCCTATGGTTATGCTCCAAACGGCCAGCCGCTGAATGCGGATGGAAAGGAGATGGGTATCTATTGGCAGAAAGAGAACACAGGCGTAGGAGACTTGATTTTTGACGATAACGGGGAAGGCCGTGTTACGGATAAAAGCAAGCAAACGATAGGCAACCCATGGCCAAAGATGGAGATGGGTCTGACGCTGTCTTTTGCATGGAAAGGCATAGACCTGTCTGCCGTCTTCTCCGGCGCATTCGGGTTTGATATCATGAATCTTATGAAACCCTATACCAATATGTTCTCTTCGGACAATACCACGGCGAAGATATTCAACACCTCTTGCTTCGGTAAGGGAAATACAACGGTAACGGCTGACCCGCGTGTGGGCTATATCGATGAGAACAACTCCATGATCGGGGACGGTGCTGCCAACAAGAACTACTCCACCGTGTCCAGTTACCTGATTGAAGACGGTAGTTATTTCAAACTGAAGAACTTAAGTGTCGGCTATACCTTGCCGGCTAAGTGGACGCGCAAAGCAAAGATGGAGAAAGTGCGTATCTATTTCTCGGCGCAGAACGTGTTCACCATCACCAAATACTCGGGTAACGATCCGGAGATAGGACGGTACAACGGTTCTCAACTCTTATGGAACGTGGATACGCAGTATCGTTACTTGCCGAACCGTCTGTTCTCATTCGGACTGGATGTGATGTTTTAATAATATGGAAAGGAATACAGGATTATGAAAAAAGTAGCGTATATACTTGTACTTGCAATGGCTTTGAGTTCATGCAAGGACTTCTTTGACATCAGCAACCCGCAGACTTTGTCTCAAACCAATTTCCCCTCCTCGATGGAGCAGGTGGATCAATTGGTGACAGCGGCCTATGCCCAGGACCATGCCTTTGGTTTATATGCTTTCTATTGGTTCCCGATGGGTGTATGGCTCTATGACCACACCACGGACCTCTATGGCTCGTATGACGAGCGCGCGTTCAGTCAGGACAACTACTCTACTCCGGAGTCACGCTATCTGACCACTACCTATACGGATATATGCAAATGGGCCAATCTGTCCACGCAAGCTTTGGAGGGCATTGAGTCCTTCCGTCCGAAGGCCTCGGCGGCAGAAGAGGAGCAACTCGACTACATGCGTGGTCAGTGTCTTTTCAATCGTGCATTGGCTTACTGGCATGGACAGATCTTCTTTGAGATGAATCCCGATGGACTCGGTTTGCCGATCATCGATAAGGTCTATAGTGATGCAGAGGCGGTGAAGCGCGGACGCAATACGGTAAAAGAGTGCTGGCAGTTCATGATCAATGACCTGAAAGAAGCCTGCACGCTGTTGACCGATCATCGCGTGGATATAGAGGCGGGTGAGTCACGTGCCACGTATTGGGCTGCCATGGGTATGCTCGCCAAGGTGTATATGCAATCGCTCTATATCTTCCCGGAGAACAGAACAGCTGCGAAGAACGTGATGAAAGAGATCATTAATACTTCGGGTAAGACACTCGCACCGTACAGCGTGTATGTAGATATGTTCTATGGCAATGAGGCGAACGAGCATAACATCGAGTCATTATATGAGATCACGATGACAACGGACTACACGCAAGACGGTCCATGGGCGGGTTACACCACCGGATCGGGCATGCCGACGGTGTATGCGCCGTGGTATGTGAATATCAATACGCGTTTCCGTCCCGGAAAAGAGGATGTGGTAGATCCCTATACCTTGGAGGACGACATCATCATCTCCAGTAAGAGCTCGCAGTGGGGAAATAATTTCGTACACGATAAAAACATTGCCCGTTTCGGTTTCTGGGGTTTCCATGGCGATACGGTGCCTCGTTGGACGTTTAATCCCGCTTATGACAAATCGGCACCTCGCAGTCAGGCTAACTTCCCGTATATGTTACACGATGTCACCTACCAGTCGGATGCAAAGGCGCTGAAAGCAGACAAGACCAAAATCGATCCCCGTCTTATGATCTGTGCGGGTCAACCGTATGTGGATGATTATATCGGTTCTGCCGGCGAGACGACATGGTATGACCGTTCATCGGAGGTGAATAACCGTCCCGACATCCTGGCTTGGCAGCACCGCAAATACACGAACATCCGCGGTGTGGAGATGGGTTCTGCGCCTTATGGCAAGAATGAGTCCAGCGACTGCAATATCTATGTAGTCCGGCTCGCGGATATCTATCTGCTCTACGCCGAACTGATGCAAGATGAAGATCCGGGGTTGGCGCTACAGTATGTGAATAAAGTGCATGAGCGTGCCTACGGGGATGATCCTTCTTACAACTATTCATCCCTTACCGACCGCACCAAAGCGTATTTTGATACGGATCCGCTTGCCAACGATGTGATACGCTACGAGCGTTGGGCAGAATTGTTTGCGGAAGGACAATGGTGGATGGATATCCGCCGCTACCGCATCGGAGCGTCTGAGGCAGATTATTATAAGTCCACCCGACATGGAGCCATCACCTGGAAAGGAGACTGCTCGTATGTGCAGCCTATCCCGCAATTGGAGATAGAGCGTAATGCAAACATGAAACAATCGGAAGGCTATTGATAGGTGAACGTTGAATGGTGAAAATTGAAAGGTGAAAGAATATGAAGAAACTAATCATCTGTATCGCATGTGTCATGCTGGTAGCATGCAACAGGTATCAAGTCTCCTCTCCCGATGGAGCGCTTACGTTGGATTTTCAACTTTGTAAGGGGCAACCTGCCTATTCCGTGACTTGTAAGGACAAGGAGATTATACAGCCCTCTCCTTTAGGGCTTGTGCTCGCGGTCGGCGCAGACACGCTGCGAGATCTGCCTTGGTCGGTCGAGTCCATCGGCCGGGCTTCTGCCGATACTACGTGGGAGACTGTCTGGGGCGAGGAACGCTTCATCCGCGATCAACATAATGAGATGAAGGTGTGTCTTGCGGCCAATGACATCCGTATGAATATCGTCTTTCGCGTGTTCAACGACGGCTTTGCTTTCCGTTATGAGTTCCCGGAGCAGGATCTGCAGGACGTCACGGTCCTGGACGAACAGACAGCGTATGTCTTCGCTCAGGAACCTGATGTATGGTCCATCCCTTGGCGAACGGAGTACTATGAGGGCCTCTATACGAAAGCGCCTCTGCACGAAAAAGACACCATGTGCTCTCCCCTTACGCTCGAGATGGCAGATGGTATGTATGCCTTCCTGCACGAGGCGAACGTGACCGATTACCCTTGTCAGAACCTCTATACGCAGTCTGCCAATATGGTGGGCACTTACCTCACTCCGTGGATGAAGGACGGCAAGGAACTGGACGACAAGGCCTATGTCAGCGCTCCTTTCGTCACCCCTTGGCGATTCATGATCCTCACGCATACATTGCCGGAAATGATGGCATCGCGTATCATGCTCAACCTCAACGAGCCTTGCCGTATAGAGGATCCCTCTTGGATACGTCCGATGAAATTCTTGGGTATCTGGTGGTCGATGCACTTGCATGAGTGGACCTGGAGCATGGGCAGCCGTCATGGAGCTACCACCGCGAACATGCGTCGGTACCTCAAGTTCGCCAGTGAGAACGGCTTTGGCGGCGTGCTCGCCGAAGGATGGAACACGGGCTGGGAAGGATACGAAGGCATCAACAACGATCGCTTCTCCTTTGTCACCCCTTATCCGGATTATGACGTGGATGGATTGAGTCAGTACGCGAAGGAACTGGGCGTCAACATCATCTGCCACCACGAAACCTCGGGACGTGCGGATGAGTATGAGGCCGATCTGGATACCGCCTATCAGTTCATGCAGCAGCACGGCATGCCGGCCGTGAAGACCGGATACGTGGCTCCGATCGTTCGTACGGTGGACGGTTTGCAATGGAACAAAGGTCAGTCTGGTGTACGCCATTATCGCAAGGTCATTGAGACGGCAGCGAAGTATCATATCTGTATCGATAACCACGAACCGGCCATGCCCACGGGCTTGCAGCGTACATGGCCGAATCTTATGACCCAAGAGGGTATCCGTGGTCAAGAATGGAACGCCTGGGCGCAAGACGGAGGTTCGCCCTGCTCGCATGTATGTACCTTGCCTTTCACGCGTATGATGGCGGGTCCTGCTGACTATACACCGGGGGTGTTTGCTTTTGAGAATCCTATTATTCCGGGCACACGTGTTCACTCCACCCTTTGCAACCAGTTAGCGCTGTTTGTCGTGCTATACAGCCCGCTGCAGATGGCGTGCGATAAGATTGAGAACTACGCCAAGCATCCGGCTGAGTTTCAGTTCATCCGCGATGTGCCATGCGACTGGAATCAGTCGCACTTACTGGACGGTAAGATAGGAGAATACCTCGTCATGGCTCGTCAAGACCGAAACTCGGATGATTGGTATCTGGGTGCCGTGACGAACGAGGAGGCACGGGAGATCGCTATTCCTCTGACTTTCTTGGGCGAAGGAGAATGGCTGGCAACCGTGTATACGGATGCAGCAGATGCCGATTGGCAGACCAATCCCTATGCTTCGTCCATCGAGACGCGCAAGGTCGTAGCGACAGACATGCTGAACTTGCATCTCGCTACCGGTGGCGGATGCGCCATTCGCTTTGCAAAACAATGAGGTAATCCGGCCTAACTAGCGTGTGAACGCGCTGAATCTGTTTCCGAGGATGTCATAGAAGGCGTCCTCGGTTTTGATATATAGATGTCCCTGATGAAGAATAAGCATGTTGCTATTCGCTGGATTCTGTGGCGCGCTGGGTTGAAACTGGTCAAACAGCCACTCGCAGCTCGTACGGACACGCCCGTTGCTCATTGTCGCTTCCACATAGTAGCGATGAGGAGTGATCGTATCCGTCAGTTGGTAGAACTGCTGCGTAGCACCGGTGATGGCGACGCTGTCAGCATACCACTGATAAGCGACAAACTGATCGCCTGTATTGTCCACAAATAGCACATCGTTCCATTTGCGATAGACGATGTCCTGACAAGGCGAACAATCCTGCGTGGTGACATGGAACGTGTCCGTAGCTACTTGTTTGCTACCCTCCAAGGTCACCATCTGAAAGATGATGTCATCTAGACCGAAGTCATTTCCAACCCCATAGTAACTGTTCAAGTCTTCCACGCCGATCTCGATCGAGTCGCTGGTGACAGGAGAAGTCCAGAAAGTTTGGGAATAATGCCATTGGTTATCTTTTCCTAAGGTAAGCACATCACCCAAAAACTCTTTCTGCATCGTTCCGTCCGGCATCTTATAGCGGATGGTGAATTGCAATTGCGCCGGGTGAGAACGTTGGGAAGCTTCATTCAGATCGGCAGCCCAATAGGAGAACACATACAGTCCTCCCTCCAAAATCTGCATTCCGGGGTTTTCCGGAGTGCCGGCTTTCCATGCATAGCCGGATTGAGCGGCATCGAACATGGCAAACAGGTTGCCTGAATGCGGACTCACATTGGCGTAATCCCGCCATGTGTGCTTTGCGTTATTGGAGAGCAGATAGACACCTGACTTACCCTGATACTCCGGTTTGTCATAGAGATCCGTTCCGTAGGGATCGAAAGGCAGATACTCGTAGTCCGATGTGTAACCGGTAGGCTGCGAATGGTAATCGGTGTAATTCTCAAAATCACCATTGGACATCAGATTGTCGGTCGTGTAGAACGTTTTTGTACGCGCCTCACAGGTATAGGTGGCCTCACCGACCGTGGTGCCGGTGATCGTGATACACGCGGTCTGTGCCCCCGTACTCC
>Ga0265301_10004495_pt1 | contig 14069 bp, 5 predicted proteins | sample AusTroGonzalo_MG_2_FD_193488 | JGI IMG/M metagenome (GOLD analysis project Ga0265301, IMG submission 193488) | Bovine rumen microbial communities from tropical cattle in Woodstock, Queensland, Australia - Gonzalo_04 | ecosystem: Host-associated > Mammals > Digestive system > Stomach > Rumen ...
TTAGGTTTAACTAACATAGGATGTGATGAAATGAAAAAAAGCCCTGAAGAGAGCTGGTTCCCGTTTACGACGTATCCACTGAGTGATAATGAACATAAAAAAGTGTTTTGTTTCCATCATGCAGGTGGTTCGGCAAGCGTCTATCGTAAATGGACTCTTGAAAAAGAAGCAGTAAATTTTATATGCGTTGAACTCCCTGGTAAGGGAACTCGCCGCCGTGAGCCGTTTGTCAGTAATTTTAGTGATTTACTTCCGTCTATTTGCGAATGTATTCTTAACGTGTGTGGAGATAAGCCTTTTAGCTTGTTTGGCCATAGTATGGGAGCTGCGTTGGCGTTCTATGTTGCAAATTATTTGCAAGAAAAATATGATGTCGTTCCGGAAAAATTAATTGCGGCGGGCCGTCAAGCCCCGCAAGATGAGGATCCTTCTGAATTTAAGAGCTTTATGGATGACAATTGTCTGATTCAGGAGCTTGAAAAATACAAAGCGACTCCAAGGGAAATTCTTGAAAATAAGGAACTTTTGCAATTTATTTTACCAGAAGTCCGTAAGGATTACAAGTTGAACGAAAGTTTGATTTATCATGGTGAACAAGTGCGTGCTCCCATTTACATCAATTCTGGAACCGAAGATATCGGGGCAACTCAAGAAATTATGGAAAAATGGCAGGCGGTTACAACGCAAAAAATTCATGAAAAAACTTTTGTCGGTGATCATTTCTTTGTTTTGAACACAAATCAATATCCGCAATATCTTGCATCGGTTATCTAAAATGAAACCCATTAAATGTATTCACTCTGCTGTCATTGCGCAATCAAAAAGAACTCCTGACGCAACTGCGCTTGTTGCTAGGAATCAAAATGGTACTTATACCAAGATTTTGTATAAAGAGATGTTTGCAAATGCCCTAAAAGTTGCATCAGCTCTCGACATTCTTGGTGTTGGTGAAGGTTCGCTAGTGGCTATTGTCCTGCCGAAGGGCGTAAATCAAATTTATGCGACTGTTGGCATCCAATGTGTTGGCGGTGCTTATGTTCCGGTTGGGGTACATCAGCCTTTTGAACGGATGAAAAGTATTTTTGAAACGGCAAGAATATCTGCTGTTTTAACGGATGAAACGCATAGATCGCTTTTTTGCAGTGGGGTTTGGAAGGTCTTGACTGTTGAGGATGCTTTATCTTGTTCACCTCTGGATGAATCTAAAATTGTTGAAAATCCGAATTCGCTTGCATACATCATTTTTACATCGGGTACAACCGGCGTGCCGAAAGGCGTCATGATAACTCACCATGCGGCAAACAATACCATTCAAGATATCAACGCACGATTTAATGTTGGTCCAGGCGATACGGCCATTGCCCTTTCACAACTTGACTTTGACCTTTCTGTCTACGACATTTTTGGAATTCTAAGTGCCGGTGGAAAACTTGTTGTCCTTTCTGAAGACACGAAAAAAGAAGCTAACGTATGGAAGCAAATTGCAATTGAACAGAACGTAACTTTATGGAATTCGGTTCCTGCTCTATTTGAGATGTTCACCATCGTCGCAGGCGACAAGGCCAATTCAATTCCGCTGAAGACGGTGATGTTATCGGGCGATTGGATACCACTCCCGTTATTTGGAACTGCGAAGAAAATGTGGCCCAATTCCCGCTTTATTTCATTGGGTGGAGCCACGGAAGTCTCTATTTGGTCTGTCTGGTACGAAGTCAATGAACTACGTCCGGAGTGGAAATCGATTCCTTATGGCAAGGCGCTTTTGAACCAAAAAATCAAAGTGATGGATGAAAATGGTAAGGAGTGCCCTGTTGGTGAAGCCGGTGAACTTTGGATTGGTGGCGTTGGTGTTGCTGAGGGATACCTAAACCAGCTAGAACTCACTCAAGAACGCTTCCCGGTTGAAAATGGTGAACGTTGGTATAGGACTGGCGATAAAGTTCGAATAATGCTCGATGGCAATTCTGAATTTTTAGGCCGTATGGACACGCAAATTAAGCTTGGCGGCTATCGCATTGAACTTGGTGAAATTGAAAATGTCATCAAGAAAAAAACAGACATTGTAAATGCTGCTGCGGTGGTTGCCGAAAATGGAACAAAAAAAGAAATTATCGCAGCTGTAATTCCTGCACTTAACCAAGAAAAAAAAGTAAAATACAATTACAATTATACAGATAATTACATGGACGATGCTTTACAAGATCGTACCAATGCAGTTGCCGCTTTAATCCATACGATTCGTTCGAATATCAAGACTATTCCGGAAAAATCTAAAAATGCATTTGCCTTGTGGGACAATTGGCTTTTTAAAAATGGGTTTGAACAAATTTGTCCGCCGATAACATCTGATTTTTCAAGGAAATTGAACAGTGATGAAAATATTGAATTGTTGCAGAATGTGCTTGTCGGAAAACAGCCTGAAACAGACCTTTTAGGGAACATTTATTTTACTCCTGAAAAATTACTCGCTGAAAGCCTTCCGTTTAAGACGTTCATCAGTAAGGCCGCTTCATCCGCAGCAGCCATAGATGCAAAGAAAATCGCATTTTTGAATGCCCGTTCAGGCCTAAGTGTAAATGAATTTTTGATGTCTTACAAAAAGGATGGAATCGAAATTACATTATTTGATGAATCTGCTGGAATGCTTAATGCTGCACGAGATTCTTTACAAGCATGGAAGGACTGCTTAAAATTCAGGCAACTTGACTTGACGGCTAACGTTCAAGATTTAGATACGTTCGATCTTGTGATTGATGCAGGGTTTTTGCATACATACAACAATCCAGCTAATGCTCTTGCATTTGCCTACATGATTCTAAAAAAGGGCGGTATGTTCATGGCGATGGATTTTGAAAATTTTGATCCAGTCGCCATCATAAGTTCAGCAGTTCTGGAAAACGGCTTTACAAAATACACACGTTTACGCCGTTTTACTCCGCTTTTGTCGGATGAAGAATGGGAAGTTGTTTTTAGAGAATTGCCGTTTGAGACAATTTCTCTTGAAAATAATGCACACTTTGTACAGACAATCGTCGCACAAAAAGCGACTGACGCCAAAGATATCCTAGGAAAAGAATTTGAAGACTATCTGAAAGCGAATCTTGTTCCGTATATGATACCATCAAGAACGGAAGTCTTCGTAAAATTTCCGCTGACTGCAAATGCCAAGGTTGATCGCAAGGCAATTGCTGAGTACTTGAAAAAAAATATGGCTGATTCAGAAGTCAACGAAGATTACGAAGGACGCGAAGCGGATCTCGTTGAAATCTGGAAATCCTTGCTTTCACTAGAGAAAATAGATCGGCATGCCAATTTCTTTGAAATTGGTGGCGATAGCCTATTGGCAACGAGGTTCCTAGAGAAAATACACACACAATACGGAGTCGAAATATCGCTGCGTGAAATTTTTGAAAATGCAGAACTGAACAATCTCGCCAAGATTTTTGAAGAACGAATCAATGATTTGGGCGATATCGAAGAGGGAGAAATATGATTGGAATTCTTGGCGCTTATGGCGCTGTAGGCATATGGGCCACACGTTTTATCAGAAATAACTCTGATTACCGCCTTCGCATAGGCGGACGTAACATCGAAAAGGTCCCTAGCGAATTGCGCACGGAATGGAGTGATGCTGAATGGACGAAAGTTGATGTTTCTAGCAAAGAAAGTGTTGAACATTTTATGGATGGTTGCGAAATTATCCTCGATTGCGCAAAACTTTCGGAAGCGCAAACAACACTGATGGACGAAATTGCCGAAGCAAAAAAAACGCCCGTTTTGCATCTTGGAATTGAAGGATTCAAAAGAAAAGAATCTGGAGTGTCGATAATTTATGGTGCGGGTTGCATTCCGGGGCTTTCTGGACTCATTCCGCAGTATCTTGCTAAAAAGTTTGACCATGTAAATTCATTGGAATTTTACTATGGTGGACTTGGCGCGTTCTCGTACACTGCTGCCAATGATTTTATCGACAGCCTTCAAAACAGTAATAACCGCACAATGGTCTATTGGAAAAAAGGCGAAATTCTTCCGTTCGTACCATCGTCAAATGATTTTTCAGAAGACTTGAAGAGTGTCATTTCTATTAACAAGATGTTCCCATTTTTTGATGGTGAGGCAGAAGTGGTTACTCGCAAACTGGATATAGACGAGGCGCGGTTCCACATGTGCGTCAGCGGGCAACGTACCATTGAGGTTATGAATTCAGCAAGGCATCAGTATAAACAAAATCCTGATGAAACAATAAAGAAACTCTGTACGGCAAGTAAACTCGATACCTTCGGTATAAAAGAAAACACTTTTTATTTATGCGTCATGGAAGGTGTTAAAGATAACGCACCGGCAAAATTCAAGCTCGTTATTCATGGGCTCGGTCCATCACCGATGACGGGTGTTTCTGCGGGTGCGGCCACGCTGTGTTTTATCAAAGAAAAGAAATCTTGTGGAACTATTTTGCTTGGAGAAAGCGATTTGTTCACCCCGATCATTGAATCGCTTATTGCAAATCAACCTGAATTTTCATGTGAACTCAAGGACATGCTTTCAACCGAAATAGAGGGAGAAATTTAAAAAGATGAAGAAACGTGTTGTTGTCTGCGGAAGCACTTTCGGACAGTTCTATATCAACGCTCTGCAACAGTTATTAAAAGATGATTTTGAATTAGTCGGGCTTTACGGCAAAGGAAGCGATCGCTCAAAAAAATGTGCCGAGACTTATGGCATTCCTCTTTTTACTGAGTTTGAACAAATTCCAGAAATTGATTTTGCTTGTGTTGTAATCAGTTCTGGAACGGTGGGCGGTATTGGTACAGAACTCGCATGCAAGTTCATGGAAAAGAAAATCCACGTTCTACAGGAACAACCCATTCATCCGCGTGATCTTACTGAAACATACCGTGTTGCCAAAAAGAATGGAGTCTACTTCAAGACGTGCGATCTTTACCCGAAACTCCCCGAAGTAGCTCGATTCATCCGTGTAGCTCAAGAATTGAACAAACACGAAAAGCCGCTTTATATCAAGGCTGCCTTCGGTCCACAAGTTTCTTTCCCTGCGGTTGATATTCTCTCTCGCATCCTTCCTTCGATTTACAACTTGAAAGTCGAACACATCACGGAATGTGTTGGACCATTCGACATTCTCACCGGAAAACTCGGCGACACGCCAATCATCATTGAATACAATAACCAGGTGAATACGGATGACCGCGATAATCATGCGCATCTTTTGCACAATTTTGCCATCGTTTACGAAACAGGTCGGTTGATTCTCGAAGATACTTTCGGCCCTGTACTTTGGAAGCCGCGTATGTACGTTCCCAAATACTTGTATAATCCTGAAAAGAGAAATGAAATCCCGCCGTATCTGAAAGAATTGACGATGGAAACTTTGGGAAATTACAAGGCGAAAGACTTTATGCACGTCCTTTTCGATGACTGGAAGCAGGGGATTGCCGACAATATTGTTGAATTTTCAAAGATGATCGACACAAAGGTAAAACTTGCTCCATTGGCGCAACGTGAACTTTTGTGTTCGCAGAAATGGTCCGAAATTACCAACATTTTCGGATTTGCAAAATTGATTCACCCCGAGGGCAACAGCGAATATATCCCGTCGGCAGAAATCCACAAATACAGTGAAGAGGTTTAAGATGACAGACAAGAACATGCAAAATTTGGTCAACCGTTTCGAAGCAAACGGAATTCATTTGTGGACGGAAAACGGGAAAATCAAGTACAAGGCATCCAAAGAAGCGATGTCTCCCGCTATACTTGCCGAACTCAAGGCGAATAAAGAGGCGTTGGTAAAGTATTTGAGCGAAAAGAGCGATGATAGCAATGTCGCCATTATTATTGACCGCACCAACCGTTTTGAGCCGTTCCCGCTTACCGATGTACAATCTGCATATTTGCTCGGACGTAGCAAGACTTTTGAATATGGTGGTGTGGCATGCCATGTTTACCTTGAAATCTGTTATGCCGAACTTGAAACGCAAAAGGTTCGCGAGATTTGGAACGCAATTACCCGCAAATATGACATGCTCCACGCAATCATCAATGAAAGCGGTTATCAGCAGGTGATGAAGGATGTCCCTGAATTGGAGATTCAGGAATGGGATTTGGTGAAGTATCCTGAAAAAGCTGCCGAATTTGAAAAGTTTCGCAAAGAAATGGGCAATCGCGCTTACACCGTTGGCAAATGGCCTATGTTCGGTCTTGCTGTAAGCCACAACAATGAAAATGCCATTCTTCATTTTTCGATAGAATTCTTGCTTGCGGACTGGACAAGCATCTGGAAACTCGTTGCAGAATTTGAAGCCGCTTATTTTGACGGAATTCCTGTCACGGGCGAAGAAGAACTCTCCTTCCGCGATTACTTGATTGCTGAAAAGAAACTCAAGACAACCGCCCAGTACGAAAAAGAAAAGAAGTATTGGATGGATCGCATCGAGAATCTCCCTGATGCACCGGAATTGCCCAAACTCTCCGTTTCCGAAGCAAAGGACGCTTTTGGACGCAAGTTCTTGAGAATCCCTGCGGACGCCTGGAATCGCATGAAGGCTCGTGCCAAGCAATATGGACTCACGCCGACCGTTCCGATTCTCTCGTGTTACGCCGATGTGCTTGCTAAGTGGAGCCGCAATAAGCGTTTTTGCATCAACATGACTGTTTTGAATAGACTCCCAGTCCATGAAAAAGTCATGGACATCGTTGGCGATTTTACATCGCTCAGTTTGCTTGAAGTCGATTGCTCTGCAAAAGAAAATTTCTTGGCGCGAACCCGTAAAATAAACGGACAACTTTTTGAAGATTTGGATAACCGCCTTTTCAGTGGCGTTGAAGTCATGCGTGAAATCTCTAGACAACGCAAAAAAACAGGGCTCTCAATGCCGATTGTTTACACTAGTGCGATTGGTCTTGCTGATTCGGGAACTCCGTTGCGCGGAGATTTTGTTGGAGGCATTTCCCAGACGCCACAGACTTTTATCGACTGCCAAGTGATGGACGGTGCGTTCGGTTTGCAAGTCAATTGGGATTATCGAGAAGGAGTATTCCCAAGTGGCGTACTGGATGCGATGTTTGAGACCTTTGAAAATCGACTGATTTCGTTAGCCAGCAAAGATGTCGATTGGGAAAACGTCGCAAGCATCGCACTCCCTGCCCGCGATGCAGCCGAACGCAAGTCCGCGAACGACACACAAAAAGATTGGAACATGCGAATGTTGCAAGACGACTTTATCGAAAGCGTCAAGCGCACTCCGAAAAAAATCGCCATTGACGATGGTCATATTAAATTCACATTCAAAGAACTTGACGCTCGTGCTAAAGTTTTAGCGGATCAATTAATCAGTTGCGGCGTAAAGCCCCAAGATTGCGTTCCTGTCTTGATGGAAAAGTCGGCGTGGCAAGTCGTATCTGTATTCGGCATTCTATATGCCGGTGCCATTTACGTACCAATTGCAGCCGCCAAGGCAAAAGGCCGTGCAGAAAAGATTGTCAAGCAAACAGGCGCAAAAGTCGCAATCGGCATCTCCAACGATGAGCCGCTTCTCGAAGGCGAAATAAAGACAATCAATATTGATTCGCTCGGAGCAAACGATTTTGCCGTTGATTGTTCCAGATTTCCGAAGCGCACTCCCGATGATATCGCCTATATCATTTACACCAGCGGAAGTACGGGCGAACCCAAGGGCGTCGTGATTACGCATAAAGGTGCGATGAACACTATCGATGACATGAACGACCGCTTTGGTGTTTCCGCAGACGATGCTGTTCTCGGACTTTCTCAATTGAACTTTGACCTTTCTGTGTACGATCTTTTTGGCGTTCTTGGCTATGGCGGTACGCTTATTTACCCAACCGCTGAAGATTACATGAATCCCGAAGTTTGGGAATCGCTTATTCATAAGCATCACATTACCGTATGGAATACGGTGCCCGCATTGATGAAGATGCTCCTGAACTTTGTCGAAAGCAAGAACTCTGCAGAACCACTCCCGCTCCGCGAAGTATTCCTCTCGGGCGACTGGATTCCATTGGACATGCCCGAAAGAATCCGTAAGGCTGCTCCTGGCGTTGATGTCATTTGTCTTGGAGGTGCTACGGAAGCCTCCATCTGGTCCAATTACCATCGCTATGATCCGAATGATGGTCTTAAGATTTTGCCTTATGGTCGTCCGCTCGCAAATCAGACCATGCATATTCTCGACAATAATTTGCAGCCGTGTCCGACAATGGTTGCGGGGCAAATCGCACTCGGAGGTGACGGCGTTGCACTTGGCTACTACTTGGACGTGGATCGCACGGCAGCGCAGTTTGTAACACTCCCAAAAACAGGCGAACGTGTTTACTTGACAGGCGATATGGGCCGATATTTGCCCGGTGGTGAAATTGAATTCCTCGGCCGCGAAGATACGCAGGTGAAAATTCGTGGACATCGTATTGAATTGGGCGAAATCGAAAATGTCTTGAAAGAGTTTCCTGCTATCAAGGAAGCCGTCGCTGTCGTAAGCGATGACAAGCGTGAAATCTATTCCGCAATCGTCGCCGAAAATGCAACTGCTTGCGAAATTAATGCCGGAAAGCAAAAATTTGCTGAACGCGAAAAAGCTGTCGAAAAGTTCATGCAAAATCGCATCGACGAAATCGACATGAAACAAGTCGAAGATGGTTACAAAGCCGAGGAAAAAGCAAGTGCTTACACCATATTGCTCGAATTTCAAAAGATGGGTGTTTTCCAAAAGGATAAAGTATACACCATTGATGAAATCAAAAAGCCTGTTATTGTGAAATACCATTGGCTAGTTAAGCAATGGATCGGCTATTTACTTGCAGAAAAACTCATCGAACCGCAAGATGAAACATACATCTCTCGCATTGAAGCTACCGAAATAGAGAAGGAGAAACTTTGGAAGAACGCTTACGATGTTTGGTGCGACGAATACATTTCAAAGGACTTTGTTGAATACGTCAAACTCAATGGCGACCACCTTGCCGACATTGTACAGGGCAAAGTAGATCCGGGAAAATTCTTGTACCCTGAAGAAGGGGATAAGTACCGTTACGTCGATTCTCTCTATGTCAAGAATAAAATCATGGCGCTATCGTACAAAACCTTGGCAGAGTATCTCAAAAAAATCTTGGATGAAAATCCAAACCGTACTATCCGCATTTTGGAAGTAGGTGCAGGAACCGGTTCTGCAACGCGCTATCTCTTACCGGTATTGAAGGGGCGTAAGTTTGAATATTACTTCACAGATTACTTGAAACATTTCTTCGCGACGGCGGCAGAAATGTTCAAGGATTATCCTGAACTCGTTTTTAAGCAACTTGATTTGAATGAAGATTTTCATAAGCAAGGCTTGTCGTCGAACTCATTTGATATTGTCTTTGGCGGTTATGTCATGGACAATGTTATTGATTTTTCAAAGACATTGGAACAAATTGAAAATGTCCTTGTTCCCGGTGGACACTTCTTGTTTCTTGAATCCTATGAGCTTGCGGCTTGGATTACTATCACACAGGCGCTTTTGATGGATGTTCCTTCCGATGATCTAGAGCGACAAAGGCAGATTTTTGAACAGCTAAAAATGCCCAGAGATAAATGGATTGAAAAACTTTCGCATGGCGAAAAGAATGTCAATCTGAGTTCATTCCCCGCCAATGATAGTGCGCTTGACCTTTTGCATGTGTTGTTCTTTGTCAAACAAGTCAAGAACGATAAACAGATTATTGATAATGAAAAACTCAAGGAACATCTCGATAAATACCTGTTGCGTTACATGCACCCGGGATATATCCATGAATTCAACGCTTTGCCGCTTTCTGCAAATGGGAAAATCGACCGGAAAAATATCCTTAGGTATTTTGATGAATCTAAGGTTAAAACAGGGGTGCTGAACCTTACACAAGTCGAAGAAGCTCTTGTGAATAGCCTGCCGATTGAAAAGGCGACAGCTTTCTTGGGAAGCAACAAGGATAACCTTATTGTCGCAATGGAACCTCGCAAAAAGCAGAAAAACAAAATCAACGAATGTGAAGAAGTTTTCACTAAAAATATCACTCATGTGGATGAAAAACTTTCCGCAGCTCACGAAAAGTTTGATTGGGAAAAAATCAGCAATACTTACAAAAATACTGAAAAAACTGCAGCAGACTCCATTCTTCTTGGACTTCTGCAAAACAATATTCTCGTTTACGGCAAGGACTTCACCAAGGATGAACTCGAAAAAGCCATACCAGAAAAATTCCGTTTCCATGCTCAAGAATGGATAAACGTCCTTTTGGAAAATGACAATATTGCTTCTTGCGGCAACAAATTCAAGATTTTACAAGAAATCACACTTGAACAAAATGAAAGAAAATGGGACGAAATCATTCAAAATGCCGACAGCCATATCGCTTCGAAACCATATAATCGTTATCTCAAGGAAAACGGAATCCACTTTGGCGATGTTTTAGCAGGCAAAGCTGACCCAAATGATTTTGTCTACAAGAACTACAGCGATAATCCCGAAAACAATGCGTTGCAAAATTGGTCTGATATTGTACAGGCTCAAAACTGCTACAAGATTATCAACGAGCATCTCGTAGAATTTTTGAAGCAAATTATGGCAGCGGATTTCAAGAAAACTTGGAGAATTCTTGAACTGGGTGCTGGCACAGGGCAAATCACAAGACAGGCGTTCGCAGGTCTTAAAGAATCAGGTTTCCCTTTCATATACAATTTTTCGGATAAGTTTACACAGTTCTTCCCCATGGCTGGAGAATACACACATAAAGATCCGGCGATGGTTTTCACGCAATTGGACTTTAACGAAGAATTCGAAAGCCAAGGAATCCCCGAAAACAGTGTCGACATTATCCTATGTGGCGGCGCGATGGCCAACTCCATAGATCTAGACTATACGCTAGAACAAATGAAGAAAACTCTAGTCCCAGGCGGCTATCTCTTTATCGAAGAAGTAGGTTCCGATACAGCATCCATATCCGTATCGCAAGCGTTGATGATGGATAAGCCCATAGACAAGATTAGAGAAAAGCACATGTTCTTGCCTAAAGAAGATTGGATTGAATTGTTACGTCAAAAAGACGGTCTTGCAAACGCAATGACGTTCCCGCAAGATGATGCCAAGGCAAAAATGCTGGGCGGGTATCTTTACGTCAAACAATTCAAGTACGATAAGGATGAGGTTTCTGAATCTTCTGTAAAATTAGTTCTGAACGATATTTGCCCCGAAAAGAATACCTCAATCCACATTCTTGATAAGTTGCCTTTGACCGTTGATGGGAATGTTGATAAACGCGCACTCAAACATTATGCAGATGCGTTTGAAGCCGCTCAGGGAAAGGACCAGTCTATTGAAAATCGGCTTATCGAAATTGCTATCAAGGCTCTGAATATCAATTCCATCGGTAAAGACGATAACTTCTATGACTTTGGTGCCGATTCTTTGCTTATGGCGCAAATGGCAACGACCATCCGTAACGAACTTGCCTCGGACAAGACGTTTGACGCCATTTTAAAGCAGATGCTTGATTTCCCGACTGTCACTGAAGTTGCACGATTCTTGAAAAATGAAACCGAAGATGTTGCAGATGGCTCGGGAGAGCTCGTTCAACTTAAACGATATGGCGAACCCAAGGACGATTGCGCAAGAATTCTTCTGCCAACAGTTCTTTGGAACGATGAAATGTTCCGTGAAATAATCCCCCTCATGGAAAAACAGGACGAAGGCGAAATATTCACGTTTAAACTTTCTAATCAGCAACACTTTTTTGAGATTGCCGAAACGGAAGTCGCTAGCACCTTGGCTAAGGAATTTGCGGACAAGATTGCAGAATCTGGTGTTAAGAAAGTGCAGATTATTGGCTACAGTTTTAATGGAAAACTTTCACTGGAACTCGCCGAGCGTCTTGAAAATGCGAATGTTGAAATTGTAGACTTTGCTATCATCGAAGGTGCTCGCTTGCCATTCGAAATCAAGCAAACAAACATTAAGGATTTCTTCTTCGCTACATTGATTGGCGTTGATCCGGAAATAATCGGCTTTAAATTTGAAGATCTTACTGCTTTGATTGTTCAATACATCGAAGAAACGAAGAAAAAAGTTGTTGATGAAAATGATTTCGATAAAATTATTGAACAATCGCCCAATGCGGACGCCATTCGAAAATTCAAAGGCTTGCCCGAAAACGAACGATTTGCAAAGATTAAAGAAGCCTCTGGAGATTTTGGAAATAACATGACTGACGAAGCATTTGCTCGAATCAAAAAAACATTTGAGCAGAATTTCAATGTCATGCTCAATTACAACCCGACTCCGTACTTCGGAGATTTGCGTTATTTCAAGGCGGATAACCGCAACAGCATCTTTAAGAACGCCGACAAGATGCTGTTCCAAAAATGGGATGATCTCTGCATTGGTGAAATCAAATACGAAAAGCTTAAGGGCGACCATTTCACTGCATTTACTTCTAAAGAGTTCGTGCAAGAACTTGCTGAAAAACTGTCCTTGAAAAAAATGCAGGAGAACCGTTAATGAATTCTCTAACGGCAAAGGAACTTGTCGAAAATTTCGCTCGGCGCGGTGTAATGCTTTGGCTCGAAGAGGGTAAACTCAAATTTCGAGCCGAGAACCACGTGCTTTCTGAAAAAGACAAGGAATGCTTAAAGTCGAATAAAGCTGCTATTGTTGCCTATTTCGAAAAGCAAGCGGAAGAAGAACGAAATTCTTTTCCGCTTTCGCCCATTCAAAAATCGTACCTCGTTGGTCGTGATCCCGTTTACGATCTTGGCGGAATCAACACACATTACTATTTGGAAATAGAATTTGACGAGATTCTTGATATTGTGCGTTTGCAAAACGCATGGAACGAAGTCATTGCCCACGATGATGCTCTCCGCCTTGTGATTTCTGCTAAAGGGTCGCAATATGTGCTAGAAAATGCACCGGCATATTCTATTGAAGTCGTTGAATTAAAATCTACTGAAGAACGTCTTGAAAAGCGCCAGGAATGGAACCATCATATTTATCCCTTAAATCAATGGCCGTTCTTTACGATGCGTGTTTCCCGTGTGCCGAACTCAAAAGATGTTCTGCATTTTGATTTTGACTGCATGATTATGGATGCTTGGAGCGCAAAGATTGCTCTTTCGCAAATGTTTAAAGTTTACCGCAATGAAAATGTGGAATGGATTGATTATACATTCAAGGATTATTGCAAAGACTTGATTACGTTCGAAAAGCAACAGGATTATTCGCAGGCAGAAGCGTTCTGGAAGTCAAAAGCAAACGAACTCGTTTGTGAACCCGATTTGCCCTATGCAAAACCGCTTTGCGAAATTCACAATCATCGGTTTTCACGAATTTCCGATGAATTGACTGCTGATGAGTTTGCGTTATTCCAGCAAAAATGCCGTGAATACCGCACAACGCCAGCGGCTGCGATTAGTACCGCTTATCTCAAAGCGCTTCTCGGTTTTAGCAAGTGCGATTCTCTCACAATCAATTCCACCTTGTTCAATCGTTTGCCGCTCCATAAAGACATCAACTCCGTTGTCGGTGATTTTACCAACATCGCATTCATTACACTTTCTAAAAAATGCAAAAATTTTTTGGAATGTGTGCAGTCTGTGCAAAAAGATATGTGGCAGCTTGTGCGATTCCATGCGTATGACGGTACAAAGATTCTCAAGTTCAAGGAAGGTCTTTCTCCCATGCGTGCGCAAATGCCCATCGTTATCACTTGTGTACTTGAAAATAGTCCGAAAGCTAACAGCGAGTTGCCTAAAGGACTGCGGCAAATTTATGCATTGAGCAAAACCCCGCAAGTCGTATTGGATTATCAGGTTACCAATTTTGATGGAAAACTGTCCATAAATTGGGATTATGCAGAACCCGCATTTGCTCCAAAAACGCTAAAACAAATGTTTATCGCAAACGTGAATCTGCTCAAACGATTGCTCATGGAAAAATGGGACGAGGTTTTGTAAGTGCTCTACATTTTTACAGAAACCGAAGATGTTACAGAATGCGACCTTGCGGGATTATGGCCGTTGCTAAGCGAGC
>Ga0265301_10004496_pt1 | contig 14068 bp, 15 predicted proteins | sample AusTroGonzalo_MG_2_FD_193488 | JGI IMG/M metagenome (GOLD analysis project Ga0265301, IMG submission 193488) | Bovine rumen microbial communities from tropical cattle in Woodstock, Queensland, Australia - Gonzalo_04 | ecosystem: Host-associated > Mammals > Digestive system > Stomach > Rumen ...
TTCTGCTCCACATCCTTCGTGTGCAGCACATACGGTGTGCTCAGGTACTGCCCGAACTTCTTGATGCACTTCTGGATCGATGTCAGCGTGTAGCCTGTGCCGCTCTTCACCTCGATGGGCGAGATGTTGTGCCGTCCTTTTCCCGCTTCCATTGAAGCAACCTGTCATATATCTTACGCCTCATTATCACGTTTCCTAAGAGTTTCAACACCTATTTTATACACCTTTCCGCGATTCAAAAACACACATTAAGTATCATTATATCAGCAAGAAATACTTATTTTTGCCTAATTTTCAATTCATTTCAACCTGAAAAGATACAACTTTTTTTCTGATTCAGCGAAACTTTCCCCTTTAACCTATCAAACATTTTTCAGTTTAGTGGTTTACTCTTTAGCAATTCTTAAATTCTCTAATTCTTGATAAAAATATCTAACTCTTCTTAGATAACCAAACAATATCAACAAATTATTAGATATTTGGTCTTTATCGAATCTTCAATTTCCCTTCCTTCACATGAGCTTGCGCTTATAGTATTTCTTATAAAACGCCTGCGTTAAACTAAAACTATCATCTTTAATGCTTAATGCCAAATCCACAAACGTCTTCTCCTCTGTCATATATATCACGGGGGCTTTGCCACGTCTTTCCACCACCCCTAGGTTCACATAATCTATAATGGTATTTACTAACGTCTTTCCTTGTCCTCCAGGCAAAAACCAATTACCAATAACCCTTTTGAAAAGATGATTAAAAACAGCATCCCCGTCCGGTATTGCTTGGTCCACCAAACTATCAATTGTCAATAGTTTCTTGTGTTTCTTAGTGAACAATTTGTATTGTTTCACCATGGTTTTTCTATCATATCGACCAACTGTTTTATTAAGTTCTTTCACAATCCTCGTATTCAGTTCTCCCACATCAAGGTCTTCATTTGCCAATTTCTCGTCCAAAATAACTTTTGAGACCGCAATGATCTGTATCGCCCAGGATTGTAAGAATTCGTTGAACATATCCTTGGCATCCCATGTTTTGGTTAGTAATCCATCCTTCATAGCCATCCCCATCCGATCTGGATGCTGTATGAATGAATATAATTGTACCCTAAAATTAGGCTCGCTTTGAAAATATTGGCCAATGATAAGTTTTATCCTATAGTCAAATCCCCGAGGATAATTACCTTGCTCATCAACTTCCGTAATCAACAGATATATAACAGCGATCAACTGTGCTAAAAGTGTCATTCTTGGAACTAGGGTGCGGTATACTTTCTCTCTAAAAGCGCTTCTTTTTTCTACAAACTCTTTTGTTGATCCAACACCAACATTCAAGCTGAATACAAAATCAGGCCCAAACTCGAAGCTGTGCTCACCTATCAAACCGTTGATGTTCAACACCCAGAATTCCCAGGCTTCCAACATCTTTAGCCCCCTCTGCTTAATAGAATCTTCAGTTGCACATGATTGGATGCATTCATACAAAGTGTAAGGGGTAATAACCAACCATAATCTATTTCTCTCAATAAACTGCTTTATTTCTTCGTATTCAAAAGCATCTGAACGCTCGGCTTCAATATAGTTCAAGAAGCAGCAAGTATCCATAATCAGATAACCCGAAGGATGCTCGTTGATTTCATTTCGACCCCTGGTGTCTGTTGTTTCTTTTGCTTTGGCTATTTCTTCTTCTGATTTCACTTAATGTTTTCTTTTCCTAGTCCCAATTCTGGAAGTTCGATTGTTATTTAATCGTTTACACCTTTTATGTCTTTTTGTTTTGTGTAGTTCTGTTCTTTAAGTCTATGATCAAGTCTGTATATTTGTTTTCCACAAATTCTCTCCAACGGGCAAGATGCTTTTTCCCTTTTGATATCTCGCTTTCATTCCAAAAAGCTGTCAGATAATACTTATCGAGATTATGGGGGTTGTCGGTTAAATAAAACTCGAAATCACCACGACTAAATCCATCTTTTTCCAAATTTTCCTCAATCATCCAAAAACCATCATAAGGGTGCTCTGCTTCAACAGACAAAGCTAATAAATGCCACCGTATACCTTCCAAGAAGGAATACTTCTCAATTAGTTCTTTGTATTTTCGATTCTCTGGTTGAAGTGCATGATAATAAATCCAAATCATTTCATATCTCGATATGGTGCTTCGCAACAATGAGACATATTTGTAAGAATCATCAGTATTAAAGCCTTGATCGTCTACCAATTCTAATATTTGAAAAAGGTGGCGAAAATAATGGTCAAAATAAGTTGGTATAGTTGTATTATCATAGCCAGATAATCCAGCATATTTCAGATATTCTCTATATCCACAGCAGGCACAAATTTCTGTTTTTATTTCTGCTGTAAAAGGAACTGCATTGAATAAAAAACCGAACACATCTCTTCCGACCACTTCCCTTCGCACTTCATGTTTATCCTTTATTATTCCACCTTCGGCCCAAGGAATCCTTGTATCTTCAAATTCTGTATAGCCGTATTTTAGTCCTTCTACTATTTTCTGTTGAAGATTCAACATATTATAAAACAAGTTCTCAAACCGTTGATACATTAACGTTTCATTCTCTTTCTCAAACTCGGCTCGTTGGTTTCTCAACTCTTCTCTGGTCTGTTCCAGTTCTTCTCTTTGTAACCCCAGCTCCTGTCTTTGTAATATCAAAGTGATGATTAGTCCAGCAAACGCCAAACCTGAAAACAAAGCATTTACTGCGCCAAACATGTCGCCAAACTGGCCTCGTTCACCCGAATCAGGGATGACATAAAACAAAAAGAATGACAATGCCCACAGCACAATAACACCAATTAACGAATAAAGGATTATTCGTCCAATCGGTATGGTTTGCTTATCTTTCGATTTATTACTAGCACTCATGCTCCTCTAATTTGTGCCGTGACGTATATCCCAAACCGTTTTGTCCGATTATCGGCCAATCAACAATCAACCAAACGAATCACAACCTACTGAATATTATTTACTTGCGTAAAAATCGGACAAAATCGGTCAAAAATCACTTCCACTTGTACCTTGTCGAGGGTCCATCTCCCTCCTTCTCACACAGTCCAAGTTTCACCATCAACAGCAAGTCGTTCTGTGCCGTTCCTTTAGATGGCTTCTTCTCGAACGCCTCTATATATTCCATCTTCGTAAAATACTCTCCAGTCTTTCTCCTCAACATAAAAAAGCGAATCCTTTCGTTTGGCTTCAGCTCCTCCTTTTTATTATAGATCTTTAGCGTTGTCTTGCCATTAGCCGACGTCCATTCGGGTAGCTTACGTCCAGCATCGCGCATCGTATTCGAAATAAGCAGCATACCGCGCCCCGTCTTCTCCATTTCACCCGACACATAGAATACCTCTGCCATCAGCGGATTTCTCAATACAGAACCATGAGGCAACACCTTGTTTCTGCCAGAAACCAGTCGTTCTGCCAGCTCACCTGAATTGGTAATCTCTATCCTGTCAGCAAAAATAAACACAGTCACCTCGTCCGATATGTCCGTATAATCCCTATGAATCAACGCATTCGAAATAGCCTCGTCCAACACGTCAATAGGATATTCAAAGTCATTATATCGTCCCGTCCTGTCTGCGAAGAAGTAGGCCACTCTGGGCAGACGTTCTTTGAAATAGTCAATAGCCTTCCTCTGCACATCAAACACATTCCCCTCTATAAAGAACAGGTCTTCATAGCTGTCAGCATCCTTACCACGAGCCATCAATTGAATGCGTAGTCGGCATTGAGGCAGCAAGTTCTTTGTACTATGGGCAAACAAAGCCACTGCACCATTAGTGACCTCACCTGTCCTTACCATGTGTAATTCCGACAACAGGCTTCTCAAACCGGTAGTGCTCTTTGAAAGGCGTCCCAAAGAGAGTCCCTTCTCATACACCTCTCCCATCAGCTTTTCGTTCAGGTCCTCCTCACTGGCATAAAGGTTGTTTAGCCGTTCCCAATCCGAGCGCAATGCATACGAGTCCCTCAATATCTTCGAAAGCAAGTCGGGTGTCGGAACATCTGCCTCATTCTCATTCAGCACATAGTAACGTCCCTTATAGGTATAAGGTGTAAGACCGCCTTTAGGAACGGTAACAAGCACCACAGGCTTCTCATCAAACAGTTCACGCTGAACATAAACCAAGGGAAGTGGCGAGATAAACTCCGTAATCTCCTCCTGCAATTTTTCAGCATACCCTTCCGCGATGCCAGTAACGTTCTGTTCACCGTCTATGCCAATCACCAACCACCCCCCTGTCTCATTAAGACAGGCACACACATTCTGCGCCACCATCTCAGGCGATGCTTCGGAAAAACAGAATATCGGCGATGGCAGGTGCGGCTGAGCCAACAAAGCCTTTACAAAACTACCTTCCATTGATAATAGCTTTTATTCGTTCAACATCCTTAAATTGAAACTCGATGAACCGCATAATATCCTCCTCGTCTTTATAGGACTGAGCCCAGTTACCTATCCTGTCCTCTGCTGGCCGGATATGGTTCTGAATAGCTAAGCGGTACAAATCCACAGGTTCTGCATGTATCGTCAGATTGGGTTTCCGTACCTCAACCTCACTACCGTCTTCCCGAGCCTCCTTCTTCGAATAATAATCAGGAATAGTCGTTAAATCCTGTCTTACAAGCCTAAGGAAATCATGTGCAAATGCCACACGGTAATCTGCGAGCACAAATCGTGGCATAGGCAACCCAAACGCTCTGTCGAACTCTTGTGCCGTTATCGACCTCTCTCCCATCTTCAACACGCCCGATCCAACAAGAGGACGAATAATTCCCAGGAAGACATCACACTCGTCAACCGCTTCCACGCAATTCACCAAATTCGATTTTCTACTATCGATAGGTATTGTTCCCGCCTTCGACATATAGACATCATATCCATAGCAATCCAAGGTTGCAAATATCCTGTTCAGCGTTGCTTCAAAGTCATATACTGTCGATGACACAAACACCTTTATATGATTTCTTTCTACTGCCATGTTTTAATAAATCTATTCTGCAAAAACAACGATATTTTCCTCGCTTATATTGCATTGTATTATCACAACCTTGTTCCCTACGTCATCGTTAAGGTTAACGTTACCGTTGATCGGTTATCGTTAGTGTTATTATTTTGATTCTTGAGTTTGTCGAAGAATCCCCGCTCAAGGCCGCTATCAGCAAAGCCATCAGAACTCAATCGTATACCTCCATGTTCTCTTTATTCCAATAGAATGATGACCTATATATTCTTCTGCTAGCGGGTATATTATATCTATTGGAGCATCAGGATTATTAAAATATACAAGGGCAGAGGCTATTGCCATCGGTTTCGTAGAAAGCGGTGCTATGTGGATATAATTGACAGCTTCTGGTTTTTTTAATCTTTTATCAATAATATCTTGTAGTTTCTTTGCTGTAACAAAAGGGTCGTTGGCTGGTGCTTTACAATAATGCACGTGCTTCTGACCAATAGTCTCTATCGATTTATTAAGCTGTATCAGATTTTGCTGATACATGTCTGCTTGGAGCGATGGGAATCCTGAAAATAAATACTTGTGTTTAGCCTTACTCTTTTCCCGTGCAACATTTGACACCATCTCATCATCGAAACCCGCAAATATAATAAGTGTATCTTCTCCTTCCACATCTTTGGCCACCGTACTATAACCTACAATGGGACGAGTATGTCCCACCCTCTTTGTAAACTGTGTAGATTCACCTTTTTCATATTGACCTGGTTCGCTATATAAAATATCAAACGTCAGGAAACCTCTACGTTTTAAATATTGGACAAGATAAAGCAAATGAGGAATAATAAAACCCGTTGAGTCTATACATATCTTTTTCCCTTCTTCAAGTGCCATCTTGTTAACAACTTCCAAAACATAATCTGATTCGTCGGTGTTAGATGAATACAAGAAGGTGCTTGGCCTTTCTTCTTCAGGTTGATTATACTGAGGTATCACAAGCCAGTATTTACTTCCCGCTTTCACCTTCTTAAAAGTTTCCTTCGTTCGGTCGCACCCATCATAAACAGAGATGAAAACATCATATTGTAAAGCGGATGTGTCCTGTATTTCTTCGTTGAAATAATACGAATAGTTCATCATACATTATCAAATAATGTTGGACTGTTATCGTAAGAAACTTCCTTAATCTTAACTGCACTCTGTTTAAATGGTGCATTTAATGAGCATCTATAACTTGTCAACACGGAATTGAACTCATGGAAGTAGGTTCTGTCAAAAATGGCTTTCAACATCTTTGAACTCAAAGAGTTTACACCCCGACGGGCCGTCGACAAGTTGTATAAGGTAGCAACAAGACTGTTTATTTGATACGTTGACTGCGGCACCGTAAGCGTCTTGTCTTTTCTTCCGTTTTCTATTTCTATTAAAAAAGATTCATTTATAGCCAACTTAAGCATTTCATTCACTTTCTCTTGTCCGGTCTCTTTTCTGAAATAGAAAGCGCAGAGGGATGTCTCTGTAGGTTTATCACAATAACGGCTTATGTAAAAATAATTAAGAAGATTGTTCATGGCAATATCAAGGTCTTCCTTATCCTGACCATATACTTCTATATCATTCAAAAACCATTTTGCTGTCACATTGATTCCCACATACTGACTTCTTAGAGAAACAGCGTTACCAGGCTCGAAAGGTTGGTTCCCCCTAAAGAAAGAGTCATCAATAATCTGTTTTAGTAAAGTCAAATATACTCGTGGGTTACAGTCCGAGATAAGCACCAAATTCTTAAATCCCGTGTATTGGAAAAGATTCACATTATTCTCTTCTGCCAACTGAGAAATGAAATCCTGCCTAAATTTCTTATATATTTCTTTAATCCTACTATCCCCAACACTGGTATATTTATCATACTGACTGTTAACTGTTTTGACGGCATCATACAAGATCTCTATGGTTACATCATCTTTATTCTTTGCCCATTCAACATAAAACAGATAAAGTTTAAGTTTTTGTTCCAAGGGTTTGTTTTGCACATGATATTGCAACGCATCAACAAGTTTGTCACTTTGTTGGTCTATTACACCAATTGACTTGAATCTTGTTCTCAACTTTTTCCAATGAACCAACTCCTTTCCTGAGAAAGCCTCGATAAATTTCTTGTCATCGAAGTTTTCAAACAAACTTTCTGGCTCTATTGAAGGTAGTTCACAAATCTCAAGACGTCGTTTAAATAGATTAACCGCAAACCTCATAAACGCTTTTTCATCTCTTCTCAGAATGCTATCCAAATCAACAGAGACAAATTCATGACCATCATGAAGTGGCTCTCCAGACAATGTATTCCTTGTCGTATAGCCGTTCTTTCTGGCGCCAACCCAAAAAGTACAATTGTTCTTTTTTTCAAAGACCAGAGTGTTCAATATTTCTTTCTGCCAATCCACACGCAACTTTTCCAACTCGTCTAACACAAAAACATAATTCACCCCCTTGAGTTCTTTTATACGTTCTGAAAAGGTATATGGAATTTCAAATATAAGCGTCCCAAAGGGAAACAGAGGTTTTACCTTGTCCCAGTGAATACTTTTTGTAAATGCAAAATCAATGATTTCTTTATCAATCTCAATGCGTCTGCTTGTTAGAAAAGAAACAAGCTCATCAATTGTCTGTACTTTAAGACTAATTCCAACTTGTTTTGTAACACCAGTAATTATATCTTCTATAACCGAACGCGGTGTTTTAAGTGCATCAGTAATGCGTTGATATAGTTTGAGCGCTATGATTGCCTGATGTAATTCAAAGTAATATCCAAAAAGTTCTTTCCATTCTGCAATGTCCTTGGAGTTCTTATTGAACCGAGTTGAGCTCAGCCCATCCAGCCTCCAATAAGAAGCAATGTAACCATCTTTTTTCAACAATTCTGCGATATCGTTCCCATACTTCAAAAGTCTGGCTTCAAAAGAGTAGTACTTAAGGATATGGGTTTTACCACACCCCTTACTTCCCAGAACATATTTAGGCATCAACTCTTTCGGGTTGAGAGAAGAAATGAACCCATCTTCTTCTATCTCACCGAAATCTACCCAATACTGCAATATCTGCTCATAGGAGAACTCATTCGCTTTGACCACACTAAACGGATTTATTCTCTTCATAATCAATATATTTTAACAAAACGCTTAAAAATCGGATTCCACGATTTCCTTTCACTCCAAAAGATCGGGAGGGAATTATTCGGTGTATTGTGATGAAAACCTAACAGCATCTGCCCGTTCTTATAACCCAGAGGATTCCTTGACTCCAACTTTCTTCCATATTTATTACAGAGTTTACGGCAATTCTGTTTAATGTCAGCTTCCTTCACGTCAAAGAAACGGGAGTTATTTGAAAAACACTTATAAGTTTCATCTAAAACAAAAACCGCTTCGGCTCTGTCATAGTGAAGACCCTTAATCTTATTCAATCCTTTTTCTATGGCAAACAAAGAGAAATAGTCTATCTTAATTTCTGGTTTATCTTTTTTCAAATAAACAACAAACTCCTTGTCAAATGTAGATGCTTGACTCCCACTACCACAAAAATCGTCCAGCACCACAATCCTGCCAATATCTCCTATCACAGTTTTCGCAATCAACAAATCCCCTTCTGCCGTATGTGTATAGAGTTGATGGGCATTAATAAACAAATCACGTTCAAGCCTGTTTTCTTGGCGGAAGAAATATAGAAGATGGGCACTGCTCTCAGATGGATTACCGATGCTCAAAAAGCGTGTACGAGCTAAATGTTTGTTAAATTCGCACTCTATTATATTAGCATCTCTTGCGTTCTCTTTACTTCTTCGTATCTCGTAAATAATGGGTCTTCTATACAAATCTTCGTACACCCTCTGCATCAGTTCTCGTATAGTCTCATTGTCGAAATACATAAACTTCGACAGGAGAAACATAGCAGGGATTTTTTCATCTTCCTTGAAATTCTCCAGCCAAGTGTGGTATTGGTCTCCCTGGTTCTGCCATTTGTCGTGCCATGCCGTCTCATGAAGGATCTTGATTTTTTCATCCAGACTATCATAAAGGCCAGAATCACGGGGCTCGGCAGATGGAACTATTTTTTCAACACTATCACCCATTCGCTTGATATTTTATTAGCCGTTTTATTTCTTTTTGTCATTAAACCGTATGACTTGATGTCATCTATCAGTTTGTATTGCAGCGTCATACCCTGCCTTACCAGATACGTAGTCAGGTAGTCTTGGGTGTCAAACTGCCTTTTACAAACGGTGTTGTTGCCAATCACCATCACCATATAACCGTCAGGCCTCAACACACGGATGCTTTCATCCAGTGCAACTTTCATTTCATTCAAATAGTTGGCTGCAAGGAATGCACGGTATGTATTTCCACTTTTATACAACTCTTTCAGCACTGCATCCGCCGCTTCAATACCCGTGTATGATTCAAACACTTCTTCTTTCCTATAGTCTTCCCTTCCTATGTTATGAGTTTTCAGTTCACGAATATCTTCAATCTTTGCACGGTTCAGCCAGTACAGATTCAACCACGATGCACGGATATACTTCTGGGCACCGGCGTATGGCGGTGAAGTCAGAATCATATCAATGCAGTTGTCAGCCAAGCCCAATTGGCGTGCATCCTTGGAGATGACCCTTGCCGTCACGTTCTCTGCTATCTTGCCACGCAATGTATTTATTCTTTCAATATTGGCCTTGCATACCGTCTCAAACCTGTCATACACATTTACCGTTTGCAGCAGCTCCAACTTCTTTCTTACCTCTTCCTTTCTTTGCGGATTGTTGCTAAAACGGTCTGGATTCCAGTGGACCGGAACAGAGATCGATGGATCTGCGAAACTCACCTTACGTGCCACTCCAGAGAAGCACAACTCAAAAAAAGACTTCTGATGTAAATCTTCTATCTCGTTGATTGCTCGTTGTAGATTGCTCAGTTGACGTAAGCTGTATACAGAGTACCATACCGCTATTGCTTCCGGATGCTCAATCGATCGTCGGTATTTTTTTGCCTTATCCAGAACTATTCTTAGGGTTTCCTGCAAGACTTCTCTAGGGATATAGACAGTTTTACCACCTGTTATTAATTCTGCCAATGGATTTGCATCTGCACCCAAAGCATTACGCCCGCTCAAAGCAGCCTCTAATAGTACAGTACCAGTACCGCAGAAAGGATCAAGAACAGTTCCATTAGCCGGGCAAAGAGCATCTGTTGCAAAGAAGAAATATGGAATATTAACCAGTAGTTTTGCTGGATATGAATGGATAAGATGAGTGTAGCGTTCTGGCTTTTTTAGTTCAGGAACAAGCGAACGAAAGTTGACGGAGATAGGCTCTCCATCTTTCTGAAATGACTGATAGTAGCCATTCAGTGTTTCCTTTATATCCAATGATTTCTTCCGTAGCATTACTCCTTCGCCTGACTTCCTTTTGACAACCCTTTTCTAAACCTCCCCTCCAGTTCCACCATCCTCGCCATCAATTGACCAAAGTCCTTGGGACTGTCATAGATAAAACTTTTTCGCATATCCGCATAATCTGCTTCATACAAGGGCATCAACTCCTTAGGAGGCACAATACTTATTGACTCACGTTGCAGTTGATTATAATCTACCGCACCCACGTGGTAAAACTTGCGCCTATGGTTAATAATCTCCTGATAAAGCGCATTGTCCATCAACGCTGCCCGACCATATTCCGTATCCATCAGGCGCTCTAAATCATAGAAATGACGTGACATTCTGTATGTGCGAGGCGGATTCTTTTGGTATTCCTCACACATCAGAAACGCCTTCTCCAAAAAGGTCCTTGTCGGGCTCACGGTTTTAATAGTCTGAACCAGTTCCTTATCAACAGCTATTCCTTCACGCTCATAAACCTGCTCAACCAGCGATGAAATTCTCTTCATCTCATAAGGCTCATCCATAGAGAGTACACTCATCTCCACCTTTACAACCGGTTTGGCATAAACGGCAGCACTATTATAAAGTGATTTATACTTCACATAGATTACCGAGGGATCCTTGTCGTGATCAACCTTCTGCGGCTCCCCATTTTCGCCAGACACTTCGTCTTCTGCCATCACCTTTACGTCCAAGCCCATTTCAGCCAATACGCCACTCAACTCCTGTTTGAACTCTCCAAACAGATAATCCTGTGCGGCTTCACGAAGATGGTGTATTTGCGTGTTACTGCCACATCTGGCATACGACAATTGCTTAACGTTTAGGAAGAATTCACGGTCTAAAGCCAAATCTAAATCCTCACTGAACCGATTGATAAAATCCCAGCCTTTGCTCAAGCTAGTACCACCCTTGAAGAGAAGATAACCTGCCACCTGGGTATGAAACAGGGCATACAAGACTGCCGTCACCCACCAGTCCTTCTCCGCCGCGGGTTCATCTATCTTTTTCGCGTCAGCCACATGCTGAATCATTGTCATCCGCTCATCCAACGGATAATCAATCCACCTATTCATACCTGTTTCGTTCTGTTTCGTTCAATCAATTCACGCATCCAAACAGGAGCTAGCAAAAGGTCGTGTGCTATTGTGTCGTTTTCCGGATGTTCTGCAAGCAATTGCCTAATTCTGTTTTCCACTTCTGCCGTAATATTCTTTTGTCCTATGCTACGTAAAGCCTGTACCATTTCCTGCATCAAGTGTCCTTTAAAGGCAAAGTTTTTAGGCGCACCATGCTGAAGCGTCACCATTCTGTTCCCCAATTTCAGTTTTCTGCCCGAACCCGTTGTTAGAAAACAGGAGTTCATAGGAACCTGTGTCGAAAATCCCAAACGGTTCTCCGCCGTAGCGCCTGTGGGTATCACCTTTGCTTTGTCCCGCTTGGCAATCTCACTCACCAATTCATAAGCCGTAGGATACAACAATCCGAAACGTGTCTTCTTCGCTTTCACATATACCCCTTTGGCTATGCGCGAAATCACCCCCTCCTTTTCAAACTGCGCCAACAGTTTAGTAACATACTCCACATCGTATTTGGGGAACGAAGACACAAAGAATACCTCGCCAAATTTTGCGCGGGTTATTTTACTCCTAATCCTATGTATTACAGCCTCTTCCATTCAGTTTTTCATCTATTTTTAGTCGGAAACATTGCAAATTTTTCCGACTGCAAAAGTACAAAATAAATTCAATCTATTTGTAATCTATATGTATTTTTATTCTTTTTAAGACATCTCTCCGCTTCAGGCACATTGGGGCGTTGCCCCAAAGAGCCTTCCGCTCCCCACGCAGGCCGTGCACCACAAGCGTCAGCACTATGCACCAGAGCCTCCCGCGCTCACTGGTATTGGTTTACTCGTTTGTATTTCTCCCCCAACGCAAGAAGCTCATTGAACATCATTAGGCGTTGACCTTCCAGCGCACCTGCGTTCATGAGCTTCTTTTGCTGCTTGACCCAGTTTCTAAGGCCGCGTTCAGAGTCAACGTATTTAGATGGATTACGATGATAAGTCTCAATAAAAGTTTTCGCCTCACTGTAATGTATCATCCACTTCTCTTCTTGAGTCATCGCAATAATAATCTAAACCTCTGCCTCAACAAGCTTATTTAAGTCTCGATCCCACCTCATAGGAACATTATCTATAATCCACTGAAACTGACCATCCCTATTCTCTGCTCCAATAGCCGGCCTGAGGGATATCTTCATATCCTCAAAACGCATATCAGAAGAAAAAACGGGCTCACATTTCAAAACGTTATAAATAGTCAGGTTGTACCCGCCATTATGAAGCGAACTGCTGTACCTAATGCCATCGTAGCCCAAATGTCTGAAGAACTCAGCAATAATCTGCGAGGGGATGTAGTCATCCGGATTATTCGTCGGTGACGAGAAGGCCGATTGCACAAATCCCAATAGCCACTCATCCACACTCTTCTCTTTCTCCGAGTTTGGGTCGATGTCTACTGCTATATTCGCAATACGCAGCGGTTCTTTTACCTCAATCCCAGCCACATTGACTGCGTTATAAAGAATAGGGCGCACTTCATACACGGCGGTAGTGGGACTTTCAGCCACATACAAATAGCAAATGAACTTTGGGTTCGAACGGGCATCTCTGATAAGTTTCGGGTCTTCTGGTACATAGGAGCCTTCTTTTGATAACCCCTTAAACTTATTTGCTTTACTATGATACCATTTTCTCTCCTCTTCCGTCCTGTCAGGGGCATAGCATTTCGCCAACATGTGCTCCTTAACAGCATTATCATCAATAATACGTGCCCGATAATAGATTCTTCCCGGAGCAATGAGTGTTTCAAGTGTTCTGGCAATATCCCCAAGCCTGTCCAGGACAGGATGATTCAGAAAGAAGCGCTGCCTGAACATCACTTCATCTCTAAAGGAGGACCATAGTTCACTGGCTTCTTTGTAATTGGGCGTCTCCATTTACTTATGCTTTCTTTTCTTATTCACAATCCATCGCAACGATGGTACAAGATATCCGCTAAGGATGGTTGTTCCTAAGTGCTTTCTCTCAGCTTGGGCAAAACATTTTTCAATATCATTAATGCTAGCATCTCCAACGATACAAACCTTTTCTGTCCTATCTATCTCTTCAACTGGGCGGTATATAGCAGTTAGAATAAGTCGATATATCTTTTGATGACGATCTATCATTGTCATTGTTCCTTGGCAGATAGCGTGAAGGGCATCAAAGTCCGATTGTATGAAAATAATAGGATGCCCATCTTTTAAGCGATTGCGCATTAGGTGGATTAGCTTCCTATGTGTTGGATGAATTAGGAGATGTCCCATTCTTTACTTCCTATGCCCCTCAAAAAACAATAAACTACTGTAACCGTTCTACTATACTCATAACGCAAGAATATCCTCCGGGCCGATAGGTTCATACGCCCCCACCTTACATTCAAAGCCCCCCTGACTCTAACGACTCCAGCTTATGCCACACATTCTTAGGGATGTCCACCCCATAGTTGCCACTCTCTTGACTCAACACCACATCTTCTATGATAGAGCCATCATCATTGTGAGTAGTCACTCTAACCTTGCCTCGCAGGATAACGAAAGACTCATCCTTCGTTGGGTGCCGA
>Ga0265301_10004497_pt1 | contig 14061 bp, 6 predicted proteins | sample AusTroGonzalo_MG_2_FD_193488 | JGI IMG/M metagenome (GOLD analysis project Ga0265301, IMG submission 193488) | Bovine rumen microbial communities from tropical cattle in Woodstock, Queensland, Australia - Gonzalo_04 | ecosystem: Host-associated > Mammals > Digestive system > Stomach > Rumen ...
TCTTTCCGCCGACCTGAAGGTGGGTGACACCGTTAAGGGTAAAGTGGTGGCCGTGGCCGATTACGGCGCCTTCGTAGAGGTGGAGCCTGGTGTGGAAGGTCTTGTCCATGTGAGCGAGATGAGCTGGAGCCCCCGTCTGCACAGCGCTCAGGAATTCCTGAAGATGGGCGACGAGGTAGAGGCTGTCATCCTCACCCTGGACCGCGAGGCCCGCAAGATGTCCCTGGGTCTGAAGCAGCTCACCGCCAATCCTTGGGAGAGCATCCGCGAAAAGTATCCCGTGGGTTCCCAGCACAAGGCTACCGTGCGCAACATCACCAACTTCGGTGTGTTCGCAGAACTTGAGGACGGCGTGGAAGGTCTCATCCACATTTCCGACCTCAGCTGGAACAAGATCAAGCATCCCGCCGAGATGGTTCAGAGCGGTGACGTGATTGATGTGGTGATTCTGGACTTCGACGAGAACAGCCACAAGCTGTCCCTGGGCCACAAGCAGCTTACTCCCAACCCTTGGGACGAGCTGGAAGCCAAATACCCTGTGGGTACCGTTGTGGAGGCTACCGTGGCCGCCATCAACGACAAGAACGCTACCGTTACCTTCGGGGACGGCACCGAGGCCACTGCTTTCGCCCGTGAGATGGTGAAGGAAGACGGCAAGCCCGCCATCGTGGGTGAGAAACTCCAGGTGAAGGTGATGGACCTGCGCCGCAGCACCCGCACCGTGCGTGTTTCACACGTGCGCACCTATCAGGAAGCCAAGGTGGCCCGCGAGACCGCCGAGGCCGAGAGTGCCAAGAAGGCCATCAAGAAGGTCCAAAGCAATGTGGAAAAGACCACCCTTGGTGACATCTCCGCTCTTGCTGCCCTGAAGGACAAGCTCGAGAAGGGTGAGTAAAAACCCGAATACTTTCAAGGTCACGATGCTCGGCACGGCTTCGGCCATGCCGGTCCCGGACCGGAACCCCAGCGCCCAGGCACTTTGCGTGCATGGGCGCTATTTCCTTGTGGACTGCGGGGAGGGAGCACAGCGTTCCATGGTGCGCTTCGGCGTTCCGCTGCAGCGGATAGACACTGTGTTCATCTCCCACATTCACGGGGATCACGTCTATGGCCTGGACGGTCTCCTGTCCACTTTTGCCATGGGCGGGCGCCTGGCCCCGCTGGACATCTACGGTCCGCGTAATCTTGGGCCGATGCTGAAGTTCTTCCTCTCCTACAACGAATGGATAGGCTTCGAGCTCCGCTTCCATCCCCTGGAGATGAGGGCTCCGGAGGTGATTATGGAAACCAAGTCCCTGGAGGTGCTGGCAGTGCCTCTCAAGCACGGGGTGGAGACTTACGGCTTCATTTTCCGGGAGAAAGAGCCCCAGTGGAACGTGGAAAAGGAGGCCATCGAAAAATATGGCCTTACCCTTACAGAAATCGGCACGCTGAAAAGGGGAGAGGACGTGCTCCGGGAAGACGGAAGCCGTATCCTTAACGCCGATGTGGCCTACAAGCCTTTTGTTCCCCGCAGTTATGCCTATGTCAGCGACACGGCGCCTTTCCCGGAAGAGGCGGACTGGCTTAAAGGTGTGGACGTCCTTTATCACGAGACCACATTCCTGGCCGAATTCGAAGCGCAGGCGGAAAAGCGCAACCACAGCACCACCCTTCAGGCGGCGCAGGTGGCCCGGGCGGCCGGTGTGAAAAAACTCATTATAGCACATTATTCTTCCCGTGCTATGGACGCCTCCCTCTATGAGGCCGAATGCCGGACGGTTTTTCCGGAATCTTTCGCCGCATCGGACGGCGATGTTTACGAAATTTAAGATTTTCTTCTTATCTTAGCAACTTGGATAGACTTGTTGCAAGATGAAGAAATTCCTGCTATTCCTTTGCTTTGTATTACTAGCCGTCCTCTGCGGGGCGCAGAGTGTTCAGCAGCAATATATAGAGAAGTATGCCCCTGTGGCGGTGGCGGAAATGCACCGCAGCGGTGTCCCTGCCAGCATTACCCTGGCCCAGGGCCTGCTGGAATCCGGTTCCGGCCGTTCCACCCTGGCCACCAAAGGAAACAACCATTTCGGCATCAAGTGCCATTCCAAATGGAAAGGGGCCACCATCTATGCCGACGACGACCGCAAGAACGAGTGCTTCCGCAAGTATAACTCGGCCGATGATAGTTTCCGTGACCATTCGGACTTCCTGCGCTACAGCGACCGCTACAAGTTCCTTTTCGAACTGGAGCGGACCGATTACAAAGGTTGGGCTTACGGCCTGAAACAGGCCGGATATGCCACGGATCCCTCTTATGCCTCCAAACTCATCAAATACGTGGAGGACTATGATCTTTCCCGTTTCGATACCCTGAGTCCGGAAGACGAGCTCGGTCTGCCTGCCTCACCGCTGAAGATAGAAGAGGCCGTGTTGGTGAAAGCCTCGTCTGCCGGTGCTGGGGACGTGAAGGCCGATGAGCTGTACCGTTTCTCCCTCAGCCGTCAGCTTTATGCCAAGAACGGCGTTCCCTTCGTGTATGCCTCGGCCGGGGAGACTTACCGCTCGCTGGCCAAGTCCTACCACCTGTTCCGCTTCGAAATCCTGCGGTTCAACGACCTTAAGAAGGAGCGTCCGCTCACGCCCGGTGAAGTGGTCTATCTCCAGCCCAAGAAGAAATCGGCCCCGGCGGGACTGGATAAATATATAGTTGCGGAAGACGGGGAGGAACTCCGGGATGTCTGCCAGCGCTTCGCCCTGCAGGAGAAGGCTGTTCGCAAGCTGAACGGCTACCCGAAAAACGGCGAAGTACAGCTTCGTGAAGGTGATGAAATCAAACTGCGTTAGGGTATGAAGAAGTTTACGGTATGGCTGCTTATCGGCCTGGGTGTGGTTGTCACCATTTTGGGCGGCGGTATGCTTTATCAGGCCTGGTACGACAGGAAGGTTCCCAATTTTGACGGGGACCTGGACCTTTATGTATATCCCTGGATGGATGCGGAGGCGGTCCGTGACAGCCTTCTTGCCGCCGATATCGTTAAGAACGAAGCCAGCTTCAAGCGGGCATTCAAGCATGTAAGGACCGTTGAGACCGGACACTATCTGATAGACGAAACCTGCTCCAGCATGTATGTGGCCCGGATGCTTTCCCGGGGCTGGCAGACGCCCGTGAACCTGACGCTGTCGGGCAGCATCAAAATGCCCGGCGTGCTGGCCCGCAAGATTGGCTCCCAGATGCTGGCCGATTCGGCCGACGTGGCCCATTTTATCTTTTCCAACGACTCCTTGGCCCGGTATGGGGTGGATACCAGGCAGCTTTTCACGCTGGTGATACCGGATACTTATCAGATCCAGTGGACGGCATCCGTGCGGGAGATTATGGACCGTCTGGTAAAGGAAAGCGAGGCGTGGTGGACCCATGAACGTAAGGAAGCGGCTATGGCACAGGGACTTACGACCAAGGAAGTGAGTGTGCTGGCTTCCATCGTGGACGGGGAAACCCGCTATGTCCCCGAGCAACCCGCCATAGCCGCCGTTTACCTGAACCGGCTTCGCATCGGCATGCCCTTACAGGCCGATCCCACCGTTGCCTTCTGTTTCGACTACAAACCCCGTCGCATCTTACATTCTCATCTGGAGGTGGATTCTCCCTATAACACTTACAGGAACAGGGGCCTTCCCCCCGGGCCCATCTCCTGTCCGCCCAAAAGCTGCCTGGAGGCCGTCCTGCACCCGGATTCGCACAATTACTTGTATTTCTGCGCGGATCCGTCCTTCAACGGTTCCCACCGCTTCGCAGCGTCTTATGCGGAGCATCTGGCCAATGCCCGCTCTTATCAGCGTGCCCTGAACGAACGAAACAAATAGTATATGGATTTGAACTTTCCCCAATACAGTCCCGAAGGGCAGCAGTTGATTCTGCGGGCCCGTTCCCGGGCGCTGGAAGCCCTGCAAGGGAAGGTCCGTCACGACGGTTCCCCTTTTATCGGCCATCCGGATGCCGTTGCCGGCATCGTGGCCGATGAGATTGGCCTTCCCGCCGAATGTGTTGCCGCGGTTTACCTGCACGAAGCCTGCAGGATGACAGAATTGCAACTCAATCCCCGTGAATGGGAGGACAGCATTGTGACCATGGTGGACGGCCTGAACAAGATTTCCACCATCAATCCCAAGGATACGCGTCTGGAGGCGGAGAATTACAAGAAACTGATTATCCAGTACTCCCGGGACCCGCGGGTCACTGTGCTCAAGCTGGCCGACCGGCTGGAAGTGATGCGGAGCCTCAAGATGTTCCCCAGGACTACGCGTGAGAGGAAGATTCTGGAAACCCTGATGCTGTATATCCCGCTGGCGCACCAGCTGGGCCTGTACAACATGAAGCGGGAGATGGAGGACACCTATCTCAGTTATGCCGAGCCGGAACAGTATCGGCTTATTACCAATAAGCTGAAGGCTACGGAGCGGGACAGGGAAAAGCTGATGGCGGAGTTCATAGAACCGCTGAAATCCAAGCTGGACGCAGCCGGCATCCACTATAAGCTGAAAATCCGCACCAAGGCGGCTTATTCCATCTGGTGCAAGATGGTAAAGCAGAAAGTGCCTTTCGAGGGTGTCTTTGACGTGTTTGCCATCCGCTTTATCATAGACTGCGACGGAGAAGACCATAAGCTGGAAAAGGAACTGTGCTGGAAGGTATTCGGCTTTGTGACGGAAGAATATGAGCAGGACACCAAGCGCCTGAGGGACTGGGTGACCAACCCCAAACCCAATGGTTACGAAAGCCTGCACATTACCGTCAAGAATAAGGACGGGGCCTATGTGGAAGTGCAGATCCGCACCCGCCGGATGGACGATGTGGCCGAAAACGGTTTTGCCAGCCACTGGAGTTATAAGGGTGTGAAGAGCGAGGAGACCATGACACGCTGGCTCACCTCCGTACGCTATGCGCTGGAGCATCCGGGGGACAGCGAAGGGCCGGAAGACCTGCCGCAGCCGCCGTCCCGCGAAATCTTTGTGTTTACGCCTACCGGCGAGCTCCGGATCCTGCCTGCAGGTGCCACGGTGCTGGATTTCGCCTTCGGCATCCATACCAATATCGGCGCCAAATGCGTGGGCGCCAAGGTTAACGGGAAAGCAGTTTCCATCCGGGAAAAACTTGCTACCGGGGATTCCGTGGAGATTCTCACTTCCAAGAACCAGCATCCCAACCAGGACTGGCTGGGCTGGGTGGTTTCTTCCAAGGCCCGTTCCAAGGTGAAGCAGGCACTGGCGGCCCAGGAGCAGTCCCGGGCGGCCGACGGGAAGGAATTGATGGAACGGCGTTTGAAGAACTGGAAGCTGGAGATGCCGGACGCCATGCTCACGGAATTCCGCACCAAACTGGGTTATGCTTCCCTCACGGCTTTTTACGCTGCCATCGGCTCCGGAACGCTGGACATCAACACGGTAAAGGACTTCATCTTAAGCGAAGCCGAACGGCACGCGGCTTCCGTGGAGGCGGCCGAGGTGGTCCAGGCATCGGCCAAGGCTGCCCGGCATTTCGATTCCAAGGATGATATCCTGGTGCTCAATGCAAAGGATGTGAAGGGCATTGAATACAAGATGGCCAAGTGCTGCAATCCGGTGTTCGGGGACGATGTCTTCGGCTTTGTCACGCGCGAGGCGGGCATCAAGATTCATCGCATTACCTGCCCCAACGCCGCCCGCCTGCTGGAGCTGTATCCGTATAGGATTCAAAAGGTTAAGTGGGCCGATACGCCTTCCAGCGGCTCCTTCCAGGTGGCCCTGAAGATTATTACGGACCTGGAAAGCGCCGTGGTGAACAAGGTGCTGGAGGTGGTGGGCCAGTTCAAGGCCTCCATCCGTTCTTTCAACGTTACGGACAACCCCCGCAACGGCACCCACGAAATCTCCATGAAACTATCCGTTCCCTCCAACCTGGAACTGGACAAAGTCCTGTCCCAGGTCCGCGCCCTAAAGCACGTGGTGAAGGTTACGCGAAACTAGAATACATTATTGTTTGATATATACTAATCGTTTGGTTATGTTAAAGTTAAAGATTCCATTCGTCCTATTGACGGGGTTGGCTTTGCTTTTTGCCTGCGGGACACCCGACCAGCCGGAGCAGAAGCCGGAAATCAAGATCCCGTCGGAGAGCCAGGCCGTTTTCTCTTCGGGCATCCAGTTCGCGCAGAGCGCGGGCTCTTCTAAGGTGACTTTCACCGCCACGGATACCTGGATGGCCGATGTTACAGATACGAAGGCCTCCAGCTGGCTAAGCGTGAAACCTACCGGCGGCGGTGCCGGAGACGTTAACATGACGGTAACGGCCCAGCCCAATACCGGAGAAGCGACCCGCAGTGCCACGGTTTTTATCAAGTGCGGCACCGTGAGTAAGTCTTTCACCGTAACGCAGGCTGGTACGCCGCCCGCACCTCCATCCAAAATTCCGGTGGAATCCGTATCGCTCAACAAGACGGAACTGAACTTAACCAAGGGCAAGAGCGAGATGCTGGTGGCCACTGTGCTGCCGGAAAATGCCACGGACAAGACTGTGACCTGGAGCAGCAGCGATGCTACGGTGGCCAGTGTGGGGCAGGACGGCAAAGTAACGGCTCTCAAGAGTGGGAAGGCCTCCATTACTGCAAAGGCCGGAGAGAAATCGGCCAGCTGTGCCGTGACGGTCACTACACCAGTGGAAAGCGTGAGTCTGGACCGCAACAACGTGACGCTGGAAGTGGGGCAGACCACTACGCTGGTTGCCACCATCCATCCCAACGATGCCGATGAAAAGACGGTGGAATGGACCACCAGCAATGCTGCCGTGGCAACCGTGGACAACGGCAAGGTGACGGCGGTGAAAGAAGGCACGGCCACCATTACGGCATCCGTGGGAGGAAAATCGGCTACCTGCACGGTTACAGTGAGCAGCAATGTGGTTCCTGTGGCTTCGGTTACCCTTAACAAGACGGAACTGAGTCTTGAGGAGGGCGAGAGTGAAACGCTTACGGCCACCGTGTTGCCGGAAAATGCCACGGACAAGACCGTTTCCTGGAGCAGCGGTGACGCCACCATTGCAACCGTCGACCAGAACGGTAAGGTAACAGCCGTGAAGGAGGGGAGTACTACCGTTACGGCCAAGGCCGGCGAAAAGAGCGCAATCTGTACTGTCACGGTAACCAAACCTGCCGAGCCTTTCTTCCTCACCCCCACCAGCGTGGAGATGGAGGCGGGCGGCGGAACGTTTACGGTTACCGTAACCTGCGGCACGACCTATCATATCAACAGCAAACCGGACTGGGTTACGGAGGAGTCCGTGAGCGATAAGGTACATACCTTCTCCGTGCCGGCCAATACCAGCACGGAAGAGCGCAGCGGCGTTATTGTATTCTGTGACGACCAGGGCACCTGCCTGCCCTGCACAGTGAAGCAGGCGGGCAAGGACGTGTTCGAGATCAGCCCGACGGAGGTGAGCATGGGATCCGGCGGCGGCACGTTCGAGATTAAAGTCACCGCCACCCGCGGTTTCCATATCAGTTCCACTCCGGAGTGGATTAAGCAGAAGTCGCTGAAGGACAAAGTCTATACTTTCGAGGTTGAGGCGAACCCTGATACTCAGGAGCGCAGCGGGGTGGTCGTCATTTGCGACGACCTGGGCACCTGCCTGCCCTGCACAGTGAAGCAGAGCGGTGCTTCCCCCATCCAGTCGGAAGGCGACAGCGAGGATATCGGCGATGGTAACCCCATAAAATGGTAAGGCTATGAGAACATTAATCAAAACCCTGGCCTTTGCGGCTCTCTGTTGCTGCTATGCAGCCTGCCAGATAATTCCTGAGGAGGTCTTCCCTGAGGAGACCCGCCTTACCGCCACGATAGAGGCGGAGCCGGACACCAGGACGACCATTACCCCTTCGGGGGAGCATTCGTCGAGCATCATCTGGAGCGAAGGCGACATACTGAGTGTTTTCATCGACGGCTCCACCCAGGCGGTGCCCTTCACGCTTTCCGAAGGCGCAGGCACGGGGAAAGGCGTGTTCAACGGCAAGGGCGGAGGTAACTCCTACACAGCTTTCTACCCTTCCTCTATGATACCGTCGAGGGGCACTGGCACGCTCCGTCTTACCCTGCCCTCCGAGCAGACGTATTCTCCAGGGACCTTCTCTACCGGAACCTATCCCATGGTCGCGGTCTCGGACTCCCCGGAGCTCCATTTCCGCAACATCGCCTCCGTCATCCGGCTTTCCATTACCGGATACCATGAGGTGACGAGGATAGTTTTCCGTTCCAACGATCCTGAAGCCAAGGTCAGCGGCAAGGCCATGGTCTCCCTATCCGACCCTTCCCGCCCGGAACTGACGATGGTTAGCGGTGCCGTCGACAGCCTGGTTCTCACGGTCCCCCGTGTCAAACTGGACGAAAAGACCGCCACGGACTTCTACCTGGTCGTGCCTCCTCAGACCTACAAAAAAGGCTTTTCGGTCCGCGTCTATACCGACGAACGCTTCATGGACAAGGTCTATTCCTCCTCCTTCACGACCGTGCGTTCGCTCATGCACAAGTCGGACCCCTTCGTCTTTAAGCCCAACGGCATCGACAATAGCACGTACCTGGAAGGCAGCGGTACGGACAGCGATCCCTTCCTGATCCGGTCCATCGCCGACCTGATTCTCATGAGGGACGCCATCAATGCGGGGGATGTTATTAAGACCGCCTCGGGTACGGGGGTGTCTCCGTCCACTGCATCGTACCTCCTGACCGCCGACATAGACATGGGGCCAGCCTGCAGCAAGAGCAGTGGAAAGAGCTGGATTCCGATAGCGGACTATTCGCACGACCAGGACTTGGAGTTCAAGGGCGTATTTGACGGTGGCGGACATGTCATCAGTGGGCTGTACATCAATAACAGCAACGCATATCAAGGCCTTTTCGGCGTTCTCAATCAAGCCAGCATCAAGAACCTGACCGTAGAGGGTGATCTCAACGTCGGTGATTATAGCGGAATGCTGGCTGGCAGTGCGAGAGCATATCCGTCAGACTGCCGGATTGACAATTGCCACACCAAGGGCGTAATAAAAGGCTGGAACTATGTCGGCGGCTTGTTGGGGAATAACTCTTCCGAAATGGTTGTGTCCTATTGTTCCAACGAGGCTTCGGTCCAAGGCCGGTATAGAGTGGGAGGAATCTGCGGTTATAACTATGGAGCGGTTATCACAAACTGCAGGAACAGTGGTGCTGTCGAGGCGGCTAAAAACTATAATGGGAGTTATTTTGGCGGAATCACTGGATATATCAATTATGGTCGTGTATATAACAGTACCAATGTAGGAGACATTAATGGATACAACAATATCGGTGGTATTGCGGGATATGTCTGGCAAGGGGGTAAAATCCTGAACAGCAATAATTTTGGCACTATTTCCGCGAGCCGTGATTATGCCGGTGGCATTTGTGGTTATTTTTCCAGCGATGCCGCTTTGCCTTATATGGGCGAGGCGCTTGTGGTCAACTGTTACAACGCAGGCAAGGTTTGCTGCTCCGGGGAACATACCGGAGCATTGGCCGGATTTGCCGGCATGAGGGACGATGAGACCCCCGGTGAGTATGATGATCCCACGGCCGCCTGGGTCAAAGACAGTTACTGGATTTCCGACGGGGAAGCCGGCATGGAGAAAGCGGTAGGCGGAGGCCCGGGTATTACGGAAAACAACCATGCGCTGACGGAAGCCCAGATGAAGGGACGCGCCGCCTATGACGGAATCCTCTATACCATGGCCGATGGATCGTCCTACTCTAAATTCATCGACGCGCTGAATGCCGGCGCGAGCGAGTGGGGGGCGAAGGCAATGGCGCTGCCCGCTTCATTGGGCGGATACAATCCCGAGACCACCCTGAACGGTTGGATTTATGCCTCTTCCGGCTCCTATCCTTCACTGACTGACCTGAAGGCTGTGAAGCCCGGTGGCGGGGAGGCAGAATTCTCCATTTCTGCCAAGGAGTTCAGCTTCAACGCAATGGAAGGCAAGTTCCAGGTGGATGTCACCTCTTCGGCCGATTACAGCCTCGGATCACTCCCCGGCTGGATCAGCCGGACCGAGATCAAGGGCTACGACAGCAAGCCGCATACGAAGACCTATTTCTTCAACGTGTCAGCCAACACCGATACGCAGGAGCGTTCGGCCGTAATCCAGTTCACCAACAAGACAGGTACGGCGTTGAAAGTTGCCGTGAAGCAGATGGGAATGTACCTGGAAACAGGTAGGGACGAGCTGGTGCTGACGGGAGAGGAGGGTGCCAAGAGTGTTACCGTGAGTTCCAGCGTAGCGTGGAATGCGGAGTCCGACACGGACTGGTGCATCCTTCCTGCTACTTCCGGCATCGGCGACGGCGTCATAAGCGTCCAGGTGTCGGCCAATCCTTCCAGTGTCGCCCGTATGGCTACCATAACGGTGAGTTCGTACGACGGCTCCATGGTCAGGACGGTCGGAGTCCTGCAGTCCGGAGCTAAGGAAGGAGGGGAGGAGGTCGACTGGACCACGCACGAATTCGTGCACAAGTCCGTGGCCATGCGGTTTACCGCCACATGGTGCGGCTGGTGCCCGAGGATGAACAAGTCGGTGCGCAGGGCCCAGGAGCTCTATCCCGACAAGATATCCTACGTCGCCCTGCACAACAATGACAGCGACCTGGCCTTCAATCAGATAGGCCCGCTCAGAAGCCAGTACGGGATTAACGCCTTCCCTACGGGTCTCGTGGACGGCCGCGTCCAAATCAAAAATGACGAGATAGAAAAGGCGGCGCAGAACATCGTCAATGCCGTGAAGGAGACAGAGGAAAAATACGGTACCGTCACTGGTGTCGGGATCAATTCTTCCGTTTCCGGGCGGCAGGCACAGGTGGATGTGAGTGTCTACGCGAAAAAGGCGGGCGATTACAAGATTACCGTACTCCTCCTGGAGGACGGCATCGTCCAATATCAGGCCGATTACGAAGAGGGAGACCATCCTCGCTATGCCCACGACTGTATTGCGCGGGTGGCGATGTCCAACGTCCTGGGCGACAGTTTCAATGTGGCCAAGGACAATTCTGTGATTGATTTCTCGTTCAGCGCCAACGTATCCTCGTCTTACAACCTTGGCAACATGCACGTACTCGTTTATGTGCAGCGCACTTTCAAACCCTATCAGGTGATCCAGTCGGGAAGCTATGGCGACTACTTCATTGACAATTCCGCCGAAGTCGCTTTGGGCGAGAACCTGAAACTGGCCCTTGTCGGTGTCAGCGGCGGTGGAGGTGGCGGCAGCAGTAGCAGCGGCGGCAGCGGCGATGACAACGAGGGCATCAGGCCCGGAGGTGATATTGACATGTAAAGAAGGAGGAGTGTATTATGAAAAAGACAAGATTCGCATATTTTATCATTGTGATGTCGCTCCTCGCCTTTGGATGCCAGAGAATCGGGGAGGTGGAAATGCCTGAACCTGAGGCGGTCGGCCCCAGGATCATTACGGCCGTACTTGAATCTGAACCTGCGACCAGGACGCACCTCAGCACCCCTGACGCCCAGGGTATATACTATCCTTACTGGTCCGAGAATGATGACATCGCATTGTATGTCGACGGCATTAACGTGGCGGACAAGTACAAACTTGTATCCGGCGCGGGTACTACCAAGGGAGAATTCTCCGGAACGGCTTACGGAACCAGGATGGTGGCCCTCTACCCTTATGAGGACAAGACAGATGCCGGTCTCAAAGATGACGCGCTGCACCTGGAACTGCCATCCGTGCAGGCGTACAGGGAGGGCGGTTTTGCCGAAGGCATGTACCCGATGGTGGCCATAGGCAGCCCGGACGGGCTCACGTTCAAGAATCTTTGCGCCGTGCTGAAGGTATCCATGACCGGTACAGTGGCCGTCAAGAGCATCAGGTTCAGCGCCAACGACAGCTGGATGCCGGTGAGCGGCAGGGCCTCCCTGCGCACCGATTTCAAGGATATGCCGGAGCTCGTGATGGACGATGACGGGGCCAATGAAGTTACGCTTCAGTGCGACTATGTCCCGCTCGATCCGTCCACTGCCACGGAGTTCTTCATCGTGATTCCTCCCGGGACCTATCGCGGAGGCATCTCGGTGGAAATCAACACCTTCAACGGAACGGTCACCCGCAGCACGGATGCGGATATCGTGTTCGAGAGGTCGCAGGTACGCTCCATTCCCACCTTCGAGTGCGTGGCCGACGGAGAGATAACCCCGGATGACATTCCTTTCAACCAGATATGGTATTCGACGTGGAACAATCAGGTTTTCCGCCCCTACGGGGATTTCGACCGGCAGATTGTGTCCAATACTTATGTTGACGGCAAGGGCGTGATCGTTTTCGACGGACCTGTCACCAAGATTGGTGACAGCGCATTTTCCAGCAGCTATATTACAGACATCGCTTTGCCTAACTCGATAGAATCAATAGGAAAATATGCTTTTAGACGTTCGGGTATCACTTCATTCCATACTCCTGACAATTTGGAATCCGTTGATAATGAGGCATTTAGATATTGTGATTTAACTCGTATCCATGGAAGTCTTGCTTCTTCAGATGAAAAAGCCCTGATTCTTAGAGACGGCAACATGGTTGCTTATGCTGTCGCCGGACTTGATGCGGATCTTGTCATCCCCGAAGGAACTAAGACTCTGTCACCATACATTTTTGAAGATTGCAACATAGAAACCATATACTTCCCGGAAAGTGTAGAAGAGGTCAGTGACGTCTCGTTCTTGAATTGCCGGATGATCAGGGAACTCAAAGGCAATAATCCCCATATACCGGATGGCAAGGCGTTCGTGAATCCGACCGGAATGATGGTCGTATGGGCCGGATACGGTGTCACAGACTATGTCCTTCCCGAGTCTGCAAGTTGCTTCAGTTCATACGTTTTCCGCAACCATCCGTCATTGCATAGCCTTACATTCCCCAAACTTTCGTTTTCCTCTGTAATCTTGACGAACTATTTTTCCGGATGTGACAATCTTGAGTTCTTCTATGGGGAAGGTACGACGGAGGACCATCATTGCATGAACGTGTGGGGAAATCTCCTTTTTGCCGTCGCGAGCATCCTTCCTTCCGACTATACTGTGCCTGAAGTCCAGGGAGTTTACAGGACAAACGGATTCCTTTTCGAAGACAACACCACAACGGAACGTATTACCATGCCGGACAATATCTCAAGCATTGACTATTTCTTTTGCAGGAATATGAAAAAGCTGAGGTCCGTGAGGATGCCTGCCAACCTTTCTTTGTTGGATGATAATGCATTCATGGGGGTTACCACCCTTGACACTATCTATTTTCGTGGTTATACCCCGCCTTCCTATGAAGAGGTGGGCGGTTACGAGGGCTTCGGCCATGAAGGTCTGGTCATCTGTGTGCCGAAAGGATTCGAGGATGTTTACAAGGAATCCCCTTCATGGTCCAAGTATGCCGAATACATCGTGGGCTACCAGTATGCCGACCTTCAGGATCCGGACTATTATATTTCGAAGGATTACAGCCGGGACGGTAAGGTGAAGCAGCTGCAGAAGGCAAAGAAGGGACAGGGCATCGATATCGTGCTCATGGGCGACGCATATTCCGACAGGCAAATTGCCGATGGGACGTATGCTGCGGCTATGAAAAAGATGATGGAAGCCTTCTTCTCGGAGGAGCCTTATACCACCTGTCGGGAACTCTTCAACGTTTATTCTGTCGACGTGGTCTCCGCTACGGAGGGCTACGACCACGCCGGCCAGGCTCTTTCCACCTTCTTCGGCGAAGGAACCCTGGTGGGCGGCAATGATGGTAAGGTTATAGAATATGCGCAGAAAGTAGTTTCGTCCGACAAGATGAACAGTACGGTCATTATTGTGGCCATGAACAGGGATTACTATGCCGGTACCTGTTATATGTACTATCCTTCTGTGGGTGATTACGGTGACGGCCTGTCCGTTGCCTATTTCCCCACCAGCAGCGATGAAGATGTCTTCAAGGGGGTGGTTCGTCACGAGGCCGGCGGTCACGGTTTTGCCAAACTGGGCGATGAATATGCCTATGAGAATCA